>OHDN01000106.1_pt1 | contig 66063 bp, 56 predicted proteins | sample 1566971 | NCBI WGS metagenome assembly OHDN01 (sample SAMEA3879538, study PRJEB24766) | human gut metagenome | biome: human-associated habitat; feature: feces | place: USA | collected 1985/1987
GCGGGATGCCGCAGCCCGGGGCCGCAGCCCCGCCAAGACCCTCGCCATGTGGGACCGCGTCCTGGACGGCGAGACCCGGTATATCAAGGGCTTCAAGACCACGGCAGACTTCCTGCTGGATACCGCCTTCACCTACGAGATGGGCCTCATCGCACAGCTGCTGCAAAAGGTGCGCCGCCAGTTCGTGCTGGAAGGCCACAATGCCGAGCTGTGGGACGAGACGGCCCGCCGGTTCGAGCATGTGGCCCCCCTGCCGCTGGACCTGCTGCCTGCCGACAGTATGCTGCGGGAGTTCTACGGCAGCGAGGCGAACTGACGAAGGGCTGTCCGGAGTTTGTGTAAATGCGAAAAATCTGTTTCCAAATCCGCACGAAACTGTAAAACTTGCGGCAAATTCGTTGCAATCAGAGGTGGAGTGCGCTATAATGAAACCATCATCCGAAAGCACAGGAGGGGAAGTATCCTTCCGCTGAGAGAGGTGTCTGTTATGGATTTCAACAAGATCAAGGAAATGGGTCTGGAATATGCCGAAAAAGGCAAAAATGCAGCAATGGATCTGGCCGAGCGCGGCAAGACGCAGGCAAAGATCGTGAACGAGCAGACCAAGCTCGCCCGCGCACAGCGCCAGCTGGGTGCGCTGGTGTACAGTCTGGCCAAGGGCAACGAGGAGAACCAGCCCCTTGTGGATAAGTACATCGAGATGATCGATGCCATCGAAAAAGATCTGGCCGCTCTGCGCGAGAGCATCGGGACGCCCGCAGCGGAAGCTGCTCCGGAACCCGAAGCATCGGCGGACAGCGTGACCATCGAGTTCCCCACCGACGCACAGCCTGCTGCGGAGGAAAAGAAGACCTGCCCGCAGTGCGGCGCTCCGGTCTCGGACGATGCACTGTTCTGCAACAAGTGCGGCGCGCAGCTGTGACCTGAACTTGAAACAGCCCGAAGCGGGCGGTGTCCGTGCGGGATACCGTCCGTTTTTGTGCCAAAGTGTGAAAAATCTGGAAACATTTGGAGCGAAAAACCGGAAAATGCGCTTGTCCCCTTGAAAAATGGCGAATTCTGCGATACAATAAAGCCCTACTTTTGGAGCAGAAGGGAGCGTTTGCTCATGCTGGACTGGCCGGAGCGGGAGCATTATACGGCAGAGGACCTCATCGAGATCCTCCGCATCCTGCGCGACCCCGAAACAGGCTGTCCGTGGGACAAGGTGCAGACGCACCAGTCCATCCGGAAAAATTTTCTGGAGGAAACGTATGAGGCACTGGAAGCCCTGGATGCAGACGACCCCGCGATGCTGCGGGAAGAGCTGGGCGATGTGCTGATGCAGGTAGCCTTCCATGCCGTCATGGAGGAGGAGCGGGGCCGGTTCGATTTTGAACAGGTCTGCCGTGAGGTGTGCGAGAAGCTGGTGTTCCGTCACCCGAACATCTTTGCCTCCTCTGCGGCGGAAAATGCCGGTATAAACAGCTGGGATGCGCTCAAAAATAAGGAAAAGGGACGTCGGACGCTGGCCGATGAGCTGGGCACCGTACCGGCCACCCTGCCTGCTTTGATGTATGCTCAGAAACTGCAGAAGCGCGCCGCAGGCCATGGCCTCGGTGAAGTGGACCAGGAATGCGCGGCTGCTGCCCTGCGGGCGGCAGAACAGAACTGGGACGCCGCTGCACCGGAGGATGCCGCCGCACGGGCGGGAGAGCTGCTGTTCGCAGCGGTCAACGCCATCCGGCTGGCCGGTGTGGATGCCGAAGAAGCACTGACCTTTGCCTCGAAGCGGTTTCGGGACGAGCTGCTGGCCCCACAGGTGGGAGCGAACGGGTATCAGGCCGAAACGCCTGCTCCGATAGATAGAAAATGATGAGTACAAATTTTGTGGAGGTTTTACTACTATGACCAAGACTGATCTGATCGCACAGGTTGCGGCAAACACCGAAATGAGCAAGAAGAGCGCTGAACTGGCTGTCAACGCTGCATTCGAGGCACTGGGCAAGGCCATGGCAGAGGGTGAGAAGATCACCATCTCCGGCTTCGGTACCTTCGAGATCCGTGAGCGCGCCGAGCGTCAGGGCATCAACCCCCGCACCCGCGAGCCCATCACCATCGCTGCTTCCCGCAGCATCGTGTTCAAGCCGGGCAAGGCTCTGAAGGACACCCTGTAAGTTCGATCTTTGCCGCCGGGGCCGCAGCTGGTTCCGGCGGTTTTTGTTACCCCTCTCCGTCAAAGCCTGCCGGCTTTGCGCGGGCAGAACACGAGCAGAATAAGAAAAAGCCCCTTGCTGCGGGAGCCTGCGGGTCCCAGCAGAAATGGGCGGAAAGATACGATCATGCGATTGGACAAATACCTGAAAGTTTCGCGGCTCATCAAGCGCCGCACCGTGGCAAACGAGGTGGCCGATGCAGGCCGCATCCTCATCAACGGCAAGGTCGCCAAGGCCAGCCAGACCGTCAAGGCGGGCGACCTCATCGAGGTCACCTTCGGCAACCGCCCCATCAAAGTCCGCGTGCTCTCCGATGTGGAGCCCCGTACCAAGGATGTCGCGCGGGAGATGTACGAGATCCTTTCGGAATAAGACTGAGACAGAAAAAGCCTCCTGAATTGCACGAATGTGCCGTTCAGGAGGTTTTTGCATATTATAGCAGTTTGCGTTTTTAATGCACAAGCAACATCCGCAAACTGCATATCGCAAATATGCCGTGTTGATGGGCACTATTTTTGAAAATTGCGATAGAAATCAACCGAATGGATCGCAGCGTTTTCGAAAACAAGATAATCGTTGTATTCGCGGGTCAGCGCTTCTGTGTCGCGCTTTCCGCTTGGCTTGACGGAAAAGAAATCGCGAAACTTGTAAGCGCTGGGGACGGCAGGGGCGGGGAGAACTTGTTCGCAATGGGTATGCAGCTCCTTCAGAAGTTGGAGTTTATCACCGGAGAAGTCTTTTTTCAGAAGGATATGTGCGACCGGGAACGAAGAACCATCCCGATGCAGGACAACGACTTCACAGATATCGACCGCAGGATTTTGCAGTATAACGTTTTCGATATCAAACAGGTAATGCTTTTGGCTTTGAGCGTCGATAAAGTAATCGACTGCACGGCCAAGAACATATACGAAGCCGTCCGCATCCAGGTAGCCGATATCACCCGTGTGGCCCCATTTCCGGCCTTGTTCATCTACCCGGAAAAATGCGTTTGTTGCATCCGGGTTCTGATAGTATTCTTTCATGCAGCAGGGCGTCGAGACCTGCAATTCACCCCGCTGGCCGTAAGGAAGCTCTTTTCCGGTATCGGGATCAAAGGCGCTGACTGTGGCAAGAGGGAGAGGAATCCCTGTGGACCCGATCTTATTTCGAGGCCCGGCGGGGGTTTTATCGGAAGAGGTCGATGCAACTGTTGCGCCCAGTTCACACATGCCCCAGCCTTTTTGCAATCCGCAGCTGTAATGATGAGCAGAAAGAAATTCGTTAATCTGAAGTTCTGTTTCAGGCAGTAACTGCTCTCCACCGGTCATTGGACAAATCAAAAAAGACAAATCATGCTTGGAATCCAAATGTTCCATGGCGTAGAGCCACAGACTGGTTGCGCCAAAGATATAGTTGGGGGAGTATTTTTCAAGATCAGAAGTAAAGGTCTCCGGGCTGAACAGCGGCTCCAAAACACAAGACACCCCCAGACACAGAGGCATCAGAAGCGAAATGGAAATGCCGCTAGAGAACCAGATGGGGACGATGTGCAGAAACTTTTTCTGGCGGGAAACTTCAGGAAAACCAGTCTCGTACTGCGCAATCGTTGCGTTGATTCCATCGTTGGTCAACACGATGCCTTTGGAAGCACCGGTCGTACCCGAAGAATACACCATAACGACCGGCAGATCTTTTTGGTAGGATGCTTCCGTCGGGGCAGTATACTGCGTACCAGACTGAATGAATTTTGTCCAGAGGCAATAGCTGGCGTTGGACTTGAGTTCGTGGTTCAATGCGGCATCGGGAGCCTCTTTTAGGCTGGCGAGAAAGCGCATGGGAGCAGGCAGAGAATTGGTTGCGGGGAGAACGATAACTTGTTGGATGCAGGTCTCAGAAAGAATGGAAGTGATGTTCGGATGCAGTTTGTCCAGCACAAAGAGAAGAGATGCCTCGGTTTCATTGATGCGGTCACGGATCTGCTCCGGCTGGAACATGGGGTTGATGAAGTTTGCAATGGCTCCGATCTTGCTGCACGCCAGAACGACATAAACGGCTTCCGGTGTGCCGGAAGTGCAAAGCGTCACACGGTCGCCAAGGTGAACGCCTGCATGAAGAAGGGCTTTTGCACAGGATTCGACCTGAGCGAACAGTTTGGAAAAGGTGATCTTCACGCCGAAGTATTCCAGCGCAAGGTCATGGGGATGTGCTTGATTGTGTTGATAAATGTTTTGATATACAGTATATTCAGCCGGTTTTGTATGGATCGCTTCCGTGCTGTAATATTTTAACCACGGTTTGTCAATGGACGGATAACCAGTCGATTTTGCTTCACACATTCTTAATTCCTCCTGTCAAGGGATAAATAACCCCGTTTGAGCAATTATAACCCAAAAGAGTTAATCTTTTCAAGAGCTTTTCGATATGCTTTTTCTAAAAAAGGAGAAAGCATCCATGAATATCGGAGAAGCAGTGAGGGAACGGATCATAGAACTGTGCCGAGAAAATGATATTTCAATCAACAAGCTGTGCACGATGAGTGGAGTTACGCAGTCTACGGTGAACAACATCGTCAGCGGAAGAAACAATAGCGCAACGGTATCGACCATCAAGAAGCTGTGCGATGGACTGGGAATCTCCATTGAAGATTTTTTCCATTCGGAGCTGTTCCGGAATCTGGAACAAGAAGTCAAATAACGAATAACGGCACCCTGCCCCTCATACAGTGAGAAAAAGGGGAGTTGTGCCATGAACAAGACCGCCGAAAAAACGCCCGCCCCGCCCCATGACCTGATCCTGGAAGGCCGCAGCAAACTGACGGTGACCGGTGTGAAGCGGGTGCTGCGGTGCGATGCCGACAGCGCCGCGATGGAAACGGGCAAAGGGGTGCTGCACCTGACGGGAGCCGAGCTGAATGTGACCAGCCTCGACCTGGAGAGCGGGGAAGTGCGCCTGACCGGCCGCATCGACGCGCTGGAATATACGGCCGAGCGGACGCCGGGCGGCCTGTTGCGCCGTCTGCTGCGCTGATGGCCCCGGCTCTTCCGGCGGGGCTCATCGGGCGGGAGGCAGCAGCCTGCGTTCTGCTGGGGGCCGTTCTGGGCGGGGCAAGGGCGCTGTTCCCGGAAAAAGGCCGGGGGGCCTTTCTGCCGGACGTGCTGCTCGTAGGGGCGCTGCTGCTGGGGCTGCAGTCCTATGCGGCGTCGCTGAGCTTCGGCGGGGTGCTGCGGTGGTATCAGCTGGCGGCGGCCGTCTTTGGCGCGTGGGCGGCAGAGCGTGTGCTGCGCGGGCCGGTGCGGGGGGTGCTCTTTGTGCTGGGGCTTCCGCTGCAAGGGGCCCGGCGGCTCCTCACGCCGGTGCTGCTGGCCCGAAAAGTGCGTTCAAAACGTGCCAAAGAACGCCGGAACGCAAAAAGGAACGCAAAAAAACAAAAAAAGAACTTGCCAAGACCACAGCGGATGTTGTATAATTCTAACGTATCAAAGTAAGACCACAGGCGCATCGGGCCTGCTGATTTCAGGGGGCACTGAGTTATGACGAATCCGAGCCGCAAAAAACGCAGAAAGAACACGGTGCTGCGCACGGTGTTCCGGCTGTTCTTTCTTTTGCTGCTGCTGAGTATGCTGGCAGCATACATCTCCAATCAGGTGGCCATCAGCTCCAAACGTGCCGAGCTGCAGACTCTGAACGAGCAGATCGAACAGCAGCAGACCAAAAACGAGGAGCTGCAGCGTATCCTCAGCGGCGACGCGGATGACGTGACCGAATGGGTCGCCCGTGATTCTTACAACTACGCCGCCCCCAACGAGCGCATCTTTGTGGATGTGACCGGCAACTGAGGGCGGGTCCTCCGGGAGGGTCTGCGGCCCGCCCCGGAACAGCCACCCAAAAAGAGAGCAAGGAGTATTGAGTTTTGGCGATTGAGGTAGGGAACGTATTTGAAGGCCGTGTGACCGGCGTGAAGCCGTTCGGCGCATTTGTTGCGCTGCCGGAGGGCCGGGTGGGCATGGTCCACATTTCCGAAGTGTCCAATGAATATGTGCAGGACATCAACACCGTCCTGCACGACGGCGATACCGTGAAGGTGCAGGTCATCCAGGTGGCACCGGATGGCAAGATCGCATTGTCCATCAAGCGGCTGCTGCCGCGCCCGGCCCGCACGGACCGCGGCCCCCGCCCCGGCGGCCCGCGCAGCGGTGCCCCGCGTGAGGGCGGACATTTCGGCGGTTCCCGCGGCGGCGGACGCCCCCCGCGTGAGGGCGGCAGAGGCCCGGCCCGCGAGGCTGCGCCCCGTGTCTGGCAGCCCAAGGCACCCGCCCGAAGCGACAACCTGAGCTTTGAGGATATGATGAGCCGCTTCAAGAGCCAGAGCGAAGAGAAGATGGCCGACCTGGACCACGAGACTAACAACCGCCGTGGCGGCGGTTATGCCCCGCGCTCCCGCCGCGGCCGCTGAACCCAATGAACTGATCGGGCCTGTCCCCAGCCGGGACGGGCCTGTTTTTGTGAACTGCGCCCCGGCGCAAGAAAGGAACGCTAAATGCCTGCAAAATTTGAACTGATCGCGCCCTGCTTCTTCGGCTGCGAGTCCACGGCCAACTTCGAGCTGCGCCGCATCGGCGCGGAGAACATTCGGGTCAGCGATGGCCGCCTGACCTTTGAGGGCGGTGCGGAGATGATCGCAGCCGCCAACCTCAACCTGCGCACCGTTGAGCGCGTCATGCTGCTGCTGAACACCTACCCGGCCTCCACCTTCGATGAGCTGTTCGATGGCGTGTACGCCATCCCCTGGGAGGAGCTGCTCCCCGCCGATGCGGCCTTCCCCGTCACCGGTTCGTCCCTGAACAGCCAGCTGACCAGTGTGCCCGCCTGCCAGAGCATCATCAAGAAGGCCGTGGTCAAGCGGCTGATGACCAAACACCACACCTCCGTTCTGCCGGAGACCGGTGCGGAGTATAAGATCCGCTTCATGCTGCGCAAGAACGTCTGCGAGATCATGCTGGACACCACCGGCGACGGCCTGCACAAACGCGGCTACCGCCGCAACGCCATGGAGGCCCCCATCCGCGAGACGCTGGCGGCGACCATCGCCGACCTGGGCCGTGTCCGCCGCGACAGCCTTGTGGAAGACCCCTTCTGCGGCAGCGGCACCCTGCTCATCGAAGCAGCCCAGAAGGCCATGAACATCGCCCCCGGCCTGAAGCGCCGCTTTGCTGCTGAGCGGTACAGCTTCGTGCCTGCGTCCATCTGGGCGGAGCAGCGCCAGAAGGCTCTGGCCGAATCCAAGCTGGATGTCGGCTTTGAGGCCTTTGGCTACGACATCGACCCCGCCGCCGTGGCGCTGGCCAACGCCAACGCCAAGCTGGCCGGTGTGGAAAAGCGCTGTCACTTCGAGGTGGCCGATGTGGCGGCCTTTGAGGCCAGACCCGAAGCCATCGTCCTGACCAACCCTCCGTACGGCGAGCGGATGAGCACCATCGAGGGGGCCGCTCAGCTGGCCCGGACGCTGGGCCGCCAGATGGAAGCCCACCCCTGTGCAGGTGTCTACGCCATCACCGCCGACATGGAGTTCGAGAGCCACTACGGCAAGCGGGCCAACAAGCGCCGCAAGATGTACAACGGCATGATCCCCTGCCAGCTGTATATGTACTACGAGGCCCCGAAGTTTGAGCACAAGGCAAAGCCCATGCCCAAACAGGGCTTTGACGGCAAGCGTTCCACCGGCCGTTTCGAGAAAAAATAAGCAAAAGTAATACTTTTTAGCCGCACCGAACGGGAAAGTTTGGTGCGGCTGTTGCTTTTCTGGGGTTGACAAGGTGCGAATCTTTTACATTTCGTCAGTTGCATCCAAGACCGAAAAAAGGTATACTTGTACTATTATAAGAACATGCAGCGCGAGGCTGCTGGAAAGGGAGGACGGCAATGGAAGGGCGCATGAGACCCTATCTTCCGGAGCTTACCATCCGCGATTATAACACATATCTGTGGTATCTGCGGGGGGTGCGCTGGCAGATGAGCCGCAGCTACGGGTTCTACTCCTGTCGGCTGCTGCAACACAACGGTGTGCTGTTCGCGCTTCTGGCGGACAGTCTGGCCGGCCGGTCGGCCACCTGCGTCAACCAGCGCCTGCCCGGTACGCTCTGCTACAGGCAGATGATGTGCCAGACCCAGGGCATCCGCCTGGCGGCACAGGTGGAAGTGATGATGGGCTGGCATAAGCTGCAGGACCGCCGCTGGGACGAGCTGCCGCTTCGGAACCAGCTGTTCCGCGCGGTGGATCACGCTCTCCTGCGCCGCGCCTACGAGAAGGCAGTGAACGAAAACCCTGCGCTGGAACGTCTGTTTGGGCAGGAACAGGCCCAGGCCGTGGTCCAGATGAACCTGAACGCGAAGAACTACAGCGTGGCGGCTGAGCCGATGAGCAACATCTACGGTGCACTCTACTCCACCCTCGCCACCGATGACCCCAGCCAGCGCAAGAGCATGCGCTACATCGGCAGCTGCATCGGGCGGGTGTTCTATCTGCTGGATAAGGCCAGCCGGGTGGAAGAGGACCGCAAGGTGGGCCGGTACAATGTGTTTCTGGTCAATGGCATCCATGAGGAGGATGCCGCCATGGAAAATGCCAAGCGGCAGGCGCTGGCCGCAGCGAACGACCTGGTCCGCGCCTACGGGATGCTGGACGTCAAGCTGAACAAGTCACTCATCGACAATATCATGATCCTCGGCCTGCGCCATGCGGTGGACCCGCTGGACGCCGAGAACCAGCCGGTGCGCTGGGAGCTGCCGTGAAGGGCCGCAGCAGCTGGGCTATGGCCTACTGCGGCATGGCGGCGGCGCTGAGCATCGCGCTGATGCTGCTGGGGGTCGTGGTGCCGGTGCTGATGTTCATTGCGCCGGCCGCAGCCAGCCTGCTCATCGCTACGGTCTGCATGGAGTGCGGCATGAAGATGGCCCTTACGGCCTACAGCGCGGTGAGCCTGCTCAGCCTGCTGTTCGTGCCGGACAAAGAGGTGGCCCTCGTCTTCGTCTTTCTGCTGGGGTACTACCCGCTGGTCAAGCCGAAGTTCGAACGCATCCGCCCGAAGCTGCTGCGGGGCGTGTGCAAGCTGCTGCTCTGCAATGGGGCGCTGGCGGCGATGTACGGGCTGGTGCTGCTGCTCGTTCCGGCGGGCAGCATCTCGCAGGAGCTGCGCACCACAGCGTGGGTCGTCTCGCTGAGCACACTGGCCATGGGCAATGTGGCCTTTCTGCTCTACGACCGGGCCATCCATAATCTATTGCAGGTCTACCGCCTGGTCTGGCAGCCAAGGCTGCATAAGATGCTGAGAGGGCATTGAAAGAAGGAATGTGGACTTTTTGTTGACACAAAGCGCCGGGCCACGCGGGTGACAGCCGTGAGGGTGACGAGGAGAGGAATCATCGAACGATTCGGCGGATGTTTCTCCGGTCGAACAGGCTATACCGATCGCAGCAAGGGGCAAAAGGCGGCAGCAATACCGTAACAGATCCCCTTTCACGCAAGCCATACAAGAACATAAACTGGAAGAGAAGCTGACAGCTGTTCTGTGCGCATGTTGAGCGCCGGGCTGTCGGTCTGGAGGTATTTTGTATGTGTGGCATTGTTGGTTATGTTGGCAAACGCAACGCGCAGAACGTTCTGCTGGATGGTCTGGAAAAGCTGGAGTACCGCGGCTATGACTCCGCCGGTGTCGCGCTGGCACTGGACGGCGGCATCCGCGTGGTCAAGAGCAAGGGCCGCCTGGCCGAGCTGCGCAAAAAGCTGGAATTGCAGGCCCTGGCCGAGAGCGGCTGCGGCATCGGCCATACCCGCTGGGCCACCCACGGCGAACCCAGCGATGTGAACAGCCATCCGCATTCGACGCCGCGTGTGAGCATCGTGCACAACGGCATCATTGAAAATTACGGCATCCTGAAAGAGCGGCTCATCGCAAAGGGCTACACCTTTGAGAGCGAGACCGACACCGAAGTGCTGGTCAAGCTCATCGACAGCTGCTACAAGGGCGAGCCGCTGCAGGCCATCCACGAGGCTTTGAGCATGGTGCGCGGCAGCTACGCGCTGGCTGTGCTCTTCCGGGATTTCCCGGATACCGTCTTTGCCGTCAAGCGGGAGAGCCCGCTCATCGTCGGCTGGGGCGAAGGGGAAAACTTCGTGGCGTCGGATATCCCGGCCCTGCTCAAGTATACCCGCCGCTACAGCGTTCTCGAAGAAGGCGACCTTGCCGTCGTGACGCGGGAGGGCATCCGCTTCTACAACGAGTTCGCCGAGCCGGTGGAGCGGGAGATCCTGACCGCTGATTGGGACATGGAAGCGGCGGAAAAGGGCGGTTATCCGCACTTTATGCTCAAGGAGATCAACGAACAGCCCGCCGCCATCACGGCAACGGTCAGCCCCCGCGTGGAGGACGGCCTGCCCGACCTGCGCATCCCGGAGCTGTCGGATGAAACGCTGCGGGGCATCGGCACCATCCATCTGGTGGCCTGCGGCACGGCCATGCACGCGGGCATGGTGGGCAAGTCGGCCATCGAGACGCTGGCCCGCGTCCCCGCCGAAGTGGACATCGCCAGCGAGTTCCGTTACCGCGACCCCATCCTGAACAAAAACGATCTGGTCATCATCATCAGCCAGTCGGGTGAGACCAGCGACACGCTGGCGGCTCTCAAGCTGGCAAAGAGCCGGGGCGTGCCGGTGCTGGCCATCGTCAACGTGGTGGGCAGCTCCATTGCCCGCGCGGCAGACTATGTGCTCTATACCTACGCCGGGCCGGAGATCGCGGTGGCCTCCACCAAGGCTTACATGGTGCAGATGTGTGTGCTGTACCTCTTTGCGCTGCGGCTGGCCTATGCGCGCGGTGCCCAGACCGAGGCCGAGACCCGCCGCCTGACCGCAGAGCTTCTCCGCGCCAGCGAGGTCATCAAGCCCCGCCTGGCCGACTGCGAACAGATCAAGTACCTGGCCAGCCGGTTCGTCAACACCCAGAGCTGCTTCTTCATTGGGCGTGGGTTCGATTACTCGCTCTCGCTGGAAGGCAGCCTGAAGCTGAAGGAGATCAGCTACGTCCACTCGGACGCCTACGCTGCCGGTGAGCTCAAGCATGGCACCATCAGCCTCATCACGGACGGTGTGCCGGTCATCGCGCTGGCCACCCAGAAAAAGGTCTACGAAAAGACCATCTCCAACGCCAAGGAGACCAAGAGCCGGGGCGCGAAGGTCCTGCTCTTCACGACGAAAGACGCCGTGGTGCCGGACGGTGTGGCAGACTATGTCGTCCGTCTGGACGATTACGACGATCTGCTCATGCCGCTGCAGCTCATCGTGCCGCTGCAGCTGTTCGCCTACTATATGGCTGTGCTGCGTGGCTGCGACGTGGATAAGCCCCGCAACCTGGCCAAGAGCGTGACCGTGGAATAAAGACTGACGCCTCCGGATGGAGTGCGCCCCTCCCATGGAACAGGAAAGGAGCGCAGACCGTCCGGAGGCGTTTTGAATGGACAGCAAACAAGGCCGTTCCCGTGCATTGTGCAGGGGAGCGGCCTTGCGTGTTTATGAGGTCAGACAGCGGCCTTTTTGCTCCGCCGTTCGAGGGCGAGGAAGAAGCAGACGTTCAGCACGATGCCCACCACGGTGGAGGTGGGGGCCGCCAGACCGATCATGGTCAGGCTGGCGTTGGGCTGAATGCTCATGATGTAGGCCATGGGCAGGCGGACGAGCAGGGTCTGCACCAGGCCCTGGACCATGACCCAGACGGTCTTGTCGCTGCCGTTGAAGTAGCCCACCATGCTGAATAGCACGGCGGTGGCAAGCGTTTCGGGTGCAAAGCCCTTCAGGTAGGCAAAGGCGTTTTGGATGACGGCAACGTCGGTGGTGAAGATATTGGAGAGCAGATCGCCCCGGAAGAAAACGAGGGCGAACATCGCGCAGCCGAAGGCCAGACCGATGCTGATGCCGGTGAACATGGCCTTTTTGGCGCGCTTGGGGTTGCCCGCACCCATGTTCTGGGAGACGAAGGATGCCATGGACTGCATGAGCGAGCTGGGGATGAGCATGGCAAAGTTGACAATCTTGCAGGCGACGCCGTAGCCGGAGGAAGCCTCCAGACCCAGCCGGTTGACGAACGCGCAGAGGGCCAGGAAGGAAAGCTGGGTCAGAAACTCCTGCAGCGCCAGCGGCAGGCCGATGCTCAGGAACTTGCGGCTCTGCAGGTTCAGCCGGAAATCAGACTTGTGGATCGTGAAGGGGAGCTTTTTCTTGAGCAGGATGACCACGGCGCAGACGACACTGACGGCCTGCGCCGCTACGGTGGCAATGGCGGCACCGGCGGCATCCAGGTGGAAACCGGCGACCAGAACGAGGTCGCCAATGATGTTGACGACGTAGGCCACCAGAACAAAGAGCAGGGGCGACTTGCTGTCGCCCAGGCCGCGGAAGACGGCGGCCAGCAGGTTGTATGCCACGATGAAGAAGATGCCGGAACCGCAGATGCGGACGTAGCTGGCAGTCAGGGCCACAGCCTCGGCGGGGGCCTGCATCAGCACCGAGATGCTGCGCGCAAAACCGACCATCACAACGAAGAGCACGGCGGAGAGAAGGGTAAACACGACGGCCGCACCGCCGATGACCGAGCCGATGAGCTCCGGCTTTTTCTCACCCAGATACCGGGCAATGAGGACCGTGACGCCCATGGCCAGCTGGGTGACGACGAAGGTGACGAGATTGAGCACCTGGCTGCCGGTGGAGACCGCCGACAGGCCGATGGTGGAGCCGAACCGGCCCACGACCAGCAGGTCTACCGCGCCATAGGCCGCCTGCAGCACCAGTGCGCCCAGGATGGGGAGCATGAAGGCAGCCAGCTTTTTCAGGATGCTGCCCTGCGTAAAATCGTTTTTCTCAGATTTCAAGGGAAGTTCTCCTTTCGCAAAACACTTGGTGGAATGCTTCGATGGTGCGGATAGTCGTTTCAACATCCGCTTCCGGGACGCCTTGCAGGCAGGGGACTAGCGCGTCAAAAAACTGCTTGTCGTATGTCTGCGAGAGCTGTGCCCCGGCTTCGGTGATGGAAAGGTAGGTCACCCGGCCGTCCTCTGCCGAGGCGGTCTTTTTCAGGTAGCCTTTGGCTTCCATCTCCTTCACAGTGCGGGTCACACCGGGGCGGGGCAGGTTCAGTGCGTCGCTCAGGTCGGACACCTTGACCTGCACACCCTGCTGCTCCAGCTTCTGGATGCTGTCCAGATAGTGGATGTAGGACGGCATAACGCCCTTTGGCAGCGGCGGGAGCAGATCCCGCACCCGCTTGGCCTGATAGCATGCGTCCATCATCCGCTTGATGAGTTCGACGGTCATGGCAGTTCCCTCCTCAAATAATTACCAAAGTTAATTACCGTAGATAATTATAAGCAGGAATGAGAACTTGTCAAGAGTTTTTTGGCAGAACATAAAAAAGCCGCAGACCCGGCAGGGCTGCGGCTGATAGAGCAAATTCAGAAAACATCTTTTATGGCGACAACGTTAAGATTCCCTGTCTGCGAGGTTTCCTTCCGCAGGTCGTGGGCAGGAAAAGCGGATAGTCCGGATGGGTGAAGCGTTCGAAGTTCGTAAAAGGGTCTCCCATGTGGTGCGGATTTTACAGGGCATCGTAATATTGGTGAATTTTTTCCGCCATCAGGACCCGGCGCTGCGCAAGGAACTGCTGATAGTCATGGATCTCCAGATCTTCAAATCCATCCGGAATGCAGTTCTGCCGGAGATTTTCACGCAGAGCACTCGCTTCGACGATGCCTCCATAGACAGGCTGCTTGGTTTCGCACTGGTGAAAAACCTCGCGCATATAAACAGAAGGGGCATTGTCTCTGATTTTGATATTGATCTCCTGCTGAATGAAAGCATAATTGGCGATCTGGTTATACTGGGCCTGCGGGATGCCGTGCTGGATCAGATACTTCTTGGGGAACAGATGATGGATATCTCCACGATTTTCCAACATGGTTTCAACGTCAATCTGCGTGGACAGGAACCCCTTATCGTGCGCTTTGACCTGTGCGATGAGGAACAGATTGAAATAGGGACTGCTGGCGACCGAGGTGTTGAGACGTTGGACGAGATTCACCGACCAATATGCGTCTGAAAGCTCACCGGCCTCCGTTATGCGCAGATACTCCATGGGGTCATCGTAGGAGAAGAACCGCTTGATATCATAATCAAACGAGGATTCCGGAGAAGCAGAGTAGCGCCCGGTCAGAATCGAGAGGGCCAGCCAGCGCCGGACGATCTGTTCGATCTTGCTGTTCTCTACTTTCCGCTCGCGAAGAGCAAGGAAAAGTGCATAGCCGAAGTTCAAAACGTTCTGTGAGCGGATCAGAGAACGCCGGACAATACCGGCAGATCGGACGATCATCAGATAACGCTCATAATTTGTTTGATTGACGGCTTGCAGAACGGCTTCATGAAGCTGGTAAAAAGATTGCTCCTCGATCTCGATTTTGAACTCGCGGTTTTCAAAATCACGGCCGGAAAGAAGACTGACCAGATCGGCCAGCTTGCCGCGGTTGAATTTATAGGTGAATGCTACGCGCAGGATATCGGTATAAGAAGTGCGGTAAATGGGAGAAACTTTGGATGCAGCCCAGCGGATGGCCTCAAATTCTTTCCGTGCAGCAAAGGCAGTGTCGTTTTGCTGGATGTCCCGCAGGTCTTCGGGGGATTCCAGCAGGTGGCAGAAATAGTCAATGGTCTTCCGGGTGATATTGCCATCGTAGACTTCATTGGAAGAAATTTTAGACATGGCAAAATCGGCCTGTGAAAGGACGACGCCTTTGGAGTTGATGCGGATAAAAATATCCGTAACGCTGTCGATATCCAGATCGGCAGCCAGTGTGATAACACCCAAGCTGTTGTTCTGGATGGCCAGGAGATTGTTGATGACTTTGTTGATCCGGGGCATCTGATCAGGAATATCATTCTTTTTACAATACTCCATGACAAACGAAAATGAATCAAAACCGTGTACAAAGACGGGCGCGATATCGGGAATCCATTTGCTGCTGCGCTGATTCGCCGAGTTGGAGACCTCAAAGGTCTCATCCATCGGGTTGAATGCAATGCTGATCCGTTTCCATTTGTAATGGTTGTCCAGCACTTCTTGCCCGACAATGGCGGCAGCCATGGCAGTGATGCGCTGTTGTCCATCAATGAGAACTTTTTTCCCAATGGCAATGGAGCCGTCTTTCAGTTTTACATCCGGATTCTGCCAGATGATAATGTAACCGACCGGGAAACCTTTGTACAGAGAATCCATCAGGTCACGGACCTGGGAGGTATCCCAGACAAAGGGACGCTGCATTTCCGGAATGGCAATCGTTTCGGATTTGATGTTGGACAAAAGATCGTCAACGGTATCATTGTTTACGGTGTAGCGCGGCATGGTCAGGCTCCCTTCCCTTTTTCAGACATGTGAACTTATATTCTGTTCCCATCCTACCACATCCTGACTCATCCCGCAAGATTTGCAGCAAAACAAAAAACCAAAAATTACGCCGTTTCTTCTCTGCTTATTTCCACCCTCTCGCGGTGGGGTCCAGCATTTCGGCGGCGGAGTAGACCAGCGCGTTGCAGATGGCGGCGGCGACGTTGCTGCCGCCTTTGCGGCCCATGGCGGCGATGGCGGGGACACCGTGGGCTTCGCAGGCGGCGAAGAGGATCTCTTTGCTCTCCACCACGTTCACAAAACCGACCGGCACCCCGATGACCAGCGCGGGCCGCAGCCCGGCCTCGATCTCTTCGGCGATGGTCAGAAGCGCCGTGGGGGCATTGCCGACGGCAAGGATGGCACCCGGATGCTCCTGCGCGGCCCGGTGCATGGAGGCCACGGCGCGGGTGGTCCCGGCGGCCTTGGCGGCAGCGGCGACCTCCTGGTCGGCCATGTAGCAGAGCGCCGCGCTGCCCACTTTGGCAAGGCCGGGCCGCGTGATGCCGGCCAGCGCCATGTTGGTGTCGGTGATGATGGGCGTCCCGGCCCACAGGGCGGCGACACCGGCGGCGACGGCACCCGGCGTGAAGCGCAGATTCCGGGCGTAATCGAAATCCGCCGTGGTGTGGATGACCCGCTTGACCACCGCAGCCGTTTCCGGCGGAGGGGTCAGGCCCAGGGCTTCCAGCTCGGCGGTGATGATGGAAAGGCTCGTCCGCTCGATGTCGGCGGGGAGATGATGCTGCGGTGTCATGTGCGGCTCCTTCCGTTCAGGCCCATTGCGGCGTAGAGGGCATCCAGATCCAGAGCGCGGCGCACCCCGTCGGCCAGCCGGTCGAACTGCTGCTGGCGGTATTGCTCCATCGGGATGAGCGCGGCGCTTTCGGGGCGGATGCCCTTTCGTTTGCACAAAAATTCCACGAGTTTTTCGGTCAGTTCGCCGGTGTCAAAGAGGCCGTGCAGATAGGTGCCGAAAACATCGCCCTGCACACAGCCTTCGGGATGGCCGTCGGCCTGGGTGCAGAAGGGGAGGCCCTGCACCTCGGTGCGGCCGGTGTGGATCTCATAGCCCGTCAACGCGGCCCCGGCAAACGGCCCAGCCGCAGCTGTGGCGTGGGTCTGGGTGCGGCGTTTCTGCACGGTGAAGACGGTGCGCGCGGGCAGCAGACCCAGCCCGCGCAGGGTCTGCGGATGGCCGCTCTCGCTGCCCATGGGGTCGGCCAGCGTTTCGCCCAGCATCTGATATCCGCCGCAGACGCCGAAGACCGGGGTGCCCCGCGCAGCCAGCTTGAGCAGGGCAGGTTCCAGACCGGACTGCCGCAGCCAGAGCAGGTCGTCGATGGTGTTCTTGGTGCCGGGCAGCAGGATCAGGTCGGGTGTGCCGAGGGTGCGCGCGTTTTGTACATACCGCACACCGAGCAGCGGGTGTTGCTCCAGCGGCATGAAATCGGTGAAGTTCGAGATGTGGGGCAGCCGGACGATGGCGAGGTCCAGCGGCTTGACCGCTTTGTCGGCGTCCAGCCGTTCGGAGAGCGAATCCTCGTCCTCGATGTCCACCTTCAGATAGGGCACGACGCCCAGCACCGGCAGATGGGTCTTCTCTTCCAGCATGGCAAGGCCGGGGCGCAGGATCTCGACGTCGCCCCGGAATTTGTTGATGATGAGACCCTTGATGCGGGCGCGCTCGTCCGGTTCCAGCAGCGCTACGGTGCCGTACAGCTGGGCAAAAACGCCGCCCCGGTCGATATCGCCCGCCAGAAGCACCGGCGCGTCCACGAGCCGGGCGAGGCCCATGTTCACGATGTCGTCGGCCTTCAGGTTGATCTCGGCGGGGCTGCCGGCCCCCTCGATGACGATGATGTCCACATCCTCGGCCAGGCTGTTGTAGGCGGCGAGGATGTCCGGAATGAGCGATTTTTTCATCTTGAAGTAGGCGGCGGCGGGCATCTGGCCCCGCACCTCGCCGTTCACGATGACCTGACTGCCCACATCGCTGCTAGGCTTGAGGAGGATGGGGTTCATCCGGACATCCGGCTCGATGCCGGCCGCCTGGGCCTGCACCACCTGCGCCCGGCCCATTTCAAGCCCGTCGCGGGTGACGAAGCTGTTCAGCGCCATGTTCTGGCTCTTGAAGGGGGCCACGCGGTAGCCGTCCTGTGCAAAAATGCGGCAGAGTGCCGCGCACAGCAGGCTTTTGCCCGCGCCGCTCATCGTGCCCTGGACCATGATGCAGCGAGCTTTGCTCATGAAAATACCTCCGAAAGGGTCTGGAGCAGCTGCTCGTTTTCCGACGCCGTGCGCACGGCGGTGCGGTACCAGCTGCCGTCAAGGCCTGGATAATTTGCGCAGCTGCGCAGGACAACGCCCTTCTGCCGCAGGGTCTCGCCCAGCGTTTCGGGGCCTTGGAACAACAGATAATTGGCGCGCCCATCCAGTACCCGCAACCCCAGAGCCCGCAGCCCGGAGGCCAGCAGGGGCCGCTGCGCCGCGATGAGGGCGCGGACTTGCTCCACGTAGGCGGTCTCGTCCAGCGCGGCCAGCCCCGCCGCCTGCGCCAGGCTGGAAACAGCCCAGGGCTGGCCGGTGTGCTGCATGGCGTCCAGCAGGGCCGTGTCCGCGCTCAGAGCGTACCCCAGCCGGACGCCTGCCATGCCGTACAGCTTGGTGAAGGCTTTCAGAATCAGAAGATCGCCGCTGCCCAGCAGCGGCTTTGCGGTCAGCTGCGCATGGTCGGGCAGAAAATCGAGGAAACATTCGTCCAGCACGAGCAGCGCCCCGCAGGCGGTGCAGCGCTGCAGGATGCGGGCCACGAAGTCCGGCGGGGTGAGCTGGCCGGTGGGGTTGTTGGGCTGGCAGAGGAAGACGAGGTCCACCCGGTCGTCGATGGCGGAGAGGAACGCTTCCGGCACCGCAAAATCGTCTGCCGCCTGCAAGATGAAGCGCTCCACCGTGCAGCCGACGGTTTCGAGTGCGGCGGCATACTCGGCGAACGTGGGGGCGGTGACCAGCGCCCGGCGGGGCTTTTTGGCCCACACCAGCCGGAAGATGAGGTCGGCCGCGCCGTTGCCGCAGAGGATGTGGTCTGCGGGCACGCCCTCGTGCAGGGCGAGCTTTGCCCGCAGTTCCCGGCAGAGTGGGTCCGGGTAGCGGTCTGCGGTGGGGAGTGCCGCCGTGATGGCCTTTGCCACCCCCTCCGGCAGCCCCAGCGGGCTTACGTTGGCCGAAAAGTCCAGCGCATCCCGCCCAAACTGCGCCCGGTATCCGGCCCAGTCGCCGCCGTGTACCAATTGTTCCATGGGTCGTCTCCTTACATGAATCTACAGACCGCCAGCCGGATTGCCAGCCCGATGGCCAGTGCCAGCAGGCTTTCGGCATACATCATCCGGTTGGCGCGGCGGATGTCCTCCGGCTCAATGGGCCGCAGAGGGTCGCCGATGGTGGGTTTGTCATAATATTCGCCAAAGTAGCAGGCGGGCCCCGCCAGCTGGACGCCCAAAGCCCCGGCGCAGGCGCTTTCGGTCTGGGCGCTGTTGGGGCTGGCATGGTTCCGGCGGTCTCGCCGCCAGATCTTCCACGCGCCCGAAGCGCTGTTCCCGGTGAGCGCCGCCGCAGCGGCCCAGAGCAGCCCGGCGATCCGGCTGGGCAGATAGTTCGCCGCATCGTCCAGTTTGGCGGCGGCGCGGCCGAAATAAAGATATTTCTCGTTTTTGTAGCCGAGCATGCTGTCCATCGTGTTGATGGCCTTGTAGGTCAGGGCCAGCGGAGCACCGCCCAGCAGCATATAGCACAGCGGCGCGATGACGCCGTCGCTGGCGTTTTCGGCCACGGTCTCCACGGCGGCTTTGGTCACGCCTTCCAGCGTCAGGTTCTGGGTGTCCCGCCCCACGATGCGGCTCACGGCCCGGCGGGCGGCAGACAGGTCCGGCTTGATGAGCTCCCGGTAGACGCGGGTGCTCTCCTGCGCCAGCCCCTTTGCGGCCAGCGCCTGCCCGCACCAGAATATCTGCACGGCCAGCCCCAGCCAGGGGCTGAGCGCTGCGGCCCCCAGGCAGACGAGGCTCGTCAGCAGAAAGGTGCCCACCGGCAGGCAGAACGCCAGAATGGCACCGCCCAGCAGTTCGCCCTGCGGCGTCCGGGGCAGGCGGGCCCGCAGCCGCGGTTCCAGCGCCGAGATGGCCCTGCCCATGTACACCACGGGGTGGGGGAGCCACGCCGGGTCGCCAAAGAGAAGATCCAGCACGAACCCACCCAAAACGGCTGTTCCGATCATTCTGCCGCCTCCTTTGTGTATTGTACGGTGCGCACGAGGTGGAGCACCCGCTGTTCGGCCCAGTCGCGGGCATCCAGCAGATAGCCGCCCGCATTCGGGGCGCACCAGTGGTAGTAATCTTCATGGGGCAGCGCATAGCGCTCCATGGCGGCCATCTGGGTGCCGCCGTGGGCCAGGATGACGAGGGTCTCCTCGCCGTCGGCAAGGGCCTGGTCCAGCAGTGCGGAAAATGCCTTGCAGACCCGCTCGGAGAAGACCGCCTTCGTTTCGCCGTCGGGGCAGGGGCTTTCGCAGTTGGCGTTTACCCAGGCGAGGTAATCCGGGTCGTGCTCCATCTCGATGAAATTCCGCCCCTCAAAGCTGCCAAAGCACATCTCCTGCAGGTCGCGCACCTCCACGAGGTTGGCGTCTGGGAAGAGCACCTCGGCGGTCTGGCGGGTGCGGCAGAGCGGGGTGATGTAGACCGTCCGGGGCCGGAGGTCGGCCTGGCGGAGCTGGGCCCGCCCTTCGGGCGAGAGCGGGATGTCCCGCTGGCCCTGATAGCGCTTTTCGGCATTGTAGGCGGTCAGGCCGTGGCGCAGAAGATAGATCAGCATAGGGGAAGTTCTCCTTTCAGGACGGTGGGCAGGCCGCAGAACATCTGGACCACACAGTCGGCCCGCGCGGCCAGCAGGCAGGCCAGCCGCCCGGCGGCTTCCCGCGCGGCGCGTTCGGCTGCGTCCATGGGCACGACGCCGCCGCCCACCTCGGTGGCGAGGACGAAATCATACGCAGCGAGGCGGTCTGCAAGGCTTTCCAGATCCTCCGCCGCTGCGGCCAGCTCCTGCACATCGGTGATGCGGGTGCCGGGGAAGTTCTGCGCAAAGGTGCGCTTGCCGCTGTACAGCGGCCCGGTGATGAAGATCATAACAGCCCTCCCCATTGGCAGGCGGCCAGTGCCGCCAGCATCCAAAGCTCCGCTTTCTGCAAAAACCATCCGGCCAGATCGCCGGTGATGCCGCCGAATTGCCGGTCAGAAACAACACGATAGCGCCAGAAAACAAGAAGCGCCGCAAGGACGAGCGCCCCGCCGCTCAGCAGCACCAGCGCAGCGCTGAGCAGGCCCGCCAGCACCAGCAGGACGCTGCGGACGGCCTTGCGGTCTGCCGCAGAAGCAAAGGTGTGGGCAAGGCCGGTGTTTTTGGCCAGTGGGAAGGCGGCGATGGCAAGGCCCGAAAGCGCCCGCTCCAGCACCAGCGCCAGCGTCCAGCAAAGGCCGATGCGCGGCGTGAACTGCACGGCTGTGCACAGCGCGAAATAAGCCAGAAAATAACTGCACAGCCGGATGACGGCAAAGGCCCCGCAGTGGGGGTCTTTCAGAATTTCCAGCTTCTTTTCTCTGCCGCCGTAGCTGGAAAGGGCGTCGCAGGTGTCGGCGTAGCCATCCAGATGGATGCCGCCTGTGACCCAGACGGGGACGAGGCAGAACCCGCCCGCCCGGACGAGTGCCGGGAGCGGCAATGCCCCGCACAGGCACCACAAGGCCCCGCACACCGCGCCGATGAGCGGGAACGCGCACATCGCGTAGCGCATGTTCTTCTCGTTCCAGTCGAACTGCGGCACCGGGATGGCCGAAAACATGGCAAATGCCACAGCAATGGTCTGCAAAACGATCATGACGGGCCTCCTTTATAATAGACCGGGATGCCGCACACCACCCGCACCACCGCATCGGCGCGGGCCGCAAGGGCGTTGTTGACCTGCGCCAGAGCTTTCAGATACCGGTCGGTGTCGCCCGCGTAGTCCGCCCCGCCGCTGAACACTTCGTTCGAAACGACGACGAGGTGTTCACATTGCGCGGCCAATTGGTCCAATCCTTCCAAAATGGCCGAAGCCGCATTTTCTCCCGCCCCGGCGGGGTCGTAAAGCTCGTTGGCGGTCAAGTTGCCGAGGTCTTCCAGCAGGGCGGTGCCCCGCGCGGGCAGGCGCACTGCGCCCAGATGCAGGGGGCATTCCAGTGTCTCGAACTGCTTTTCTGCCCGCATCCGGCGGTGCTTTTCCACCCGCGCGGCGCACTCGGCGTCCCATACCTGCATCGTGGCAAGGTAATAGCGCGGGAGCGCGGTTTGCAGCACAAGGCGTTCGGCATACGCGCTTTTTCCGCTGGCTGCGCCGCCGACCACCAGCGTCAGCATTGGGGGGTATACGGCGTGATGCCGCCCTCCGTGAAGGAATAGCAGTGGTCGTAGACCGCCAGCGCCAGATCCCACAGCGGGAGCGAGGCCACGGCCCCGGTGCCCTCGCCGAGGTGGAGCCCCGCCGTCAGGAGCGGGGCCTTGCCCAGTGCTTCCAGAACCAGCCGGGCCGCAGGCTCGGTGGAACAGTGGCTGGCAAACACGGCCTTGGCGGCGGCGGGGCAGAGCCGCACCGCGCACAGAGCCGCCACCCCGCTGATGAAGCCATCCATCAGAACGGGCAAACCTTCCAGCGCGCCGCCCAGAAAAACACCGCACAGCCCGGCGATGTCGAACCCGCCCAGCTTGGAAAGCACGTCCAGAGGGTCAGCGGCATCGGGCTGATTCCGCGCAATGCCCCGCCGGATGGCATCCAGCTTGCGGGCAAGCCCCGCGTCGGAAAGGCCCGCGCCACGGCCTGTCATCCGCTCCACGGGCTGACCCAGCAGAACAGCAGCCACGGCGCTGGAGGTGGTGGTATTGCCAATGCCCATCTCCCCCGTGGCCAGCAGCTGCACCCCCGCTGCCTTCTGCGCCCGGACAAGCCCGATGCCCGCCGCAATGGCATCCACCGCCTGCTGGCGGGTCATGGCAGGACCGGTGGTGAAATCCGCCGTCCCGGCGGCAATGCGGCAGTTCTGCACCCCGGGCACCGGCTCCCCAGCCATGCCAAGGTCCACAGGCACCACTTCGCAGCAGGCCGTTTTTGCCATCTGGCAGACGCTCGTCCGCCGCGCCGCAAGGTTTTCGGCCACGGCGCGGGTCACGCTCTGGTCGGTCTGGCTCACGCCCTGGGCCACGACGCCGTTGTCCGCGCAGAGCACGAGGACGGCCCGGCGGTCAAAGGCGAGCTGCGCCGTGCCGGTCAGGGCGGCGGCGTCTTCCAGCAGGGTTTCCAGTGCGCCCAGCCCGCCCAGCGGCTTGGCCAAGCTGGCCCAGTGGGCGTGTGCGGCCGCGCGGGCGGTCTCGCTGGGCGGGGTGATGGCGGAGAGAAGCTGTTTCAGTTCCGGTTCGGTCATGGGGTCTGCTCCTTCTGGTGTTCGATTGCAGCGGCTTCCACGAACCGCCGGGGCAGGGGGGTGCCTGCCCAGTACAGATGCGGAAAACCCGCATAGAGATGTTCATTGGCAAAGCCGCAGGCCCAGCTGCGGCCATTGGTTTTTGCGGCGGTCAACGCCGTGCCGTTCGCGGTCGAATCCCAGTGGTGGAACTCGTGGGCGGGAAACGACTCTCCGGCGCGGAACAGCAGGCTGTCGGCGCGGGCGGTCAGCTCCGCGTACCCGAACCGCACCAGCCGCCCGACCGGGAAGCCGCTGCCCGGCAGGACGCCCGCCATGGGCCAGACGGTGCCGTCGGCGTCTTCGAGCGTCTGCCCCAGATAGAGGAAGCCGCCGCACTCGGCCACGGTGGGCAGACCGTGCTCCACAGCCTGCCGCACAGAAGCCCGCATTGAGCGGTTCTCGCTCAGCGGCCCTGCGTACAGTTCCGGGTAGCCGCCCGGCAGATACAGCCCGCCAAGCTCCGGCGGAAGGGCCGCATCGTGCAGGGGGCTGAATGGGACAAGCGCGGCCCCGGCGGCGGTCAGGGCCTCCAGCGTTTCGGCGTAGGCAAAGCAAAAGGCTTCGTCCTGCGCAACGGCGATGCGGGTGCGCGCCGGGGCGCGGGCGGCAGGCTGAGCCAGCGGCGCAGGCCGGTCGGTCAGGGCCTGGAACTGCACCCAGTCCAGCACCAGCGCATCCGCAAGAAGGGCGATCTTTTGCTGAAGATCAGCAATTTCCCCGGCGGTCTTCAGCCCCAGATGGCGGCTCTCAATGGACGCCTCCGGCAGGCGGGGCAGATGCCCCAGCACCGGCAGGCCGGTCTCGCGTTCCAGCATCGGTTTGAGCATCTTGTACAAAGCAGAGGTGCAGTCGTTGAGCAGAACGCCGACGATGCGGCTGGGGGTGCGGAACGTTTTCAGCCCGTTGATCTGTGCGGCCAGGGTCAAACTGGCCCCTTTGGCCGGGACGACCAGCAGCACCGGCAGGCCCAGCGTGTCGGCCAGATGCCAGGCGCTGGCCGTATCGGTCACGCCGCCCAGACCGTCGTAAAAGCCCATGGCCCCCTCGCACACCGCCGCTCCGTGCCCGGCGGCACCCTGTGCATAAAGGGCGCGCACGGTATCCGGTGCGGAGAAAAAGAGGTCAAGGTTGTGGCTCTCGACCCCCAGCACGGCCCGGTGGAACATGGGGTCGATGTAGTCCGGCCCGCTCTTGAACGCGCAGGGGTCTGCCCCGCGCCGCTTGAGCGTGGCCAGCAGCGCACAGGTCAGGGTGGTCTTGCCGCTGCCGGAACAGGGCGCTGCTACGAGAAATTGCATCATTTGCGTTCACCTGTGATGAGGAAGATGGGGTTGTTGGCCATCAGCAGATGCAGCCGGCCCGCCGGTTTTGTGTGGCTGACGGCGATCTGGGTGACTTCGGCGGTGAAACCCCGCGCCGTCAGGGCCGCAACGGCGGCGCTCAGCGTTTCCAGCGCGATGGCGGAGATGCAGAGGCGGGCCTGCGGGTTTTTGGCCAGCACAGCGTCCACCACGGCCTCCATGCTGCCCTTGGTGCCGCCGAGGAAGACGGCGTCCGGGGCGGGCAGAGCTTCCATCGCCTGGGGGGCTTTCCCCTCGATGAGGGTCAGATTCCAGGCGGCGAAGCGCTCGCGATTCTTCTGGATGAGAGCGCAGGCCTCCGGGTCGCATTCCACGGCATAGACCCGCCCGCGCGGGGCGGCAAGGGCCAGCTCCACACTGACGCTGCCGGTACCGGCCCCCACATCCCACAGCGTGTCTGTGGGGCGGACGGCCAGCTTTGCCAGCGCGGCGGCGCGGACTTCCTGCTTCGTCATGGGGACGTCACCCCGGAGGAAAGCTTCATCCGGGAACCCGGCACAGCGCCGGGGCGGCTGGGGCAGATGTTCGATGAGCAGAACGCTCAGGGATGCCGTGCTTTTTTGCGAAACTTCCTGCGCGGTGCCGAAGAAGATCTTCTCCTCCGGTGTGCCGAGCTGTTCGCCGACCAGCGCATGGGCCTGCCCCAGCCCGGCAGCGGTCAGGGTGCCGCAGAGGGTGGCAGGGGTCTCGGAGCCGCCGGTCAGGAAGAAGACCGGCCGGCCTTCCGCCGTCAGGCACTCGGCCACCGGGTCACAGGCACAGCCGTGGGCGGAGACGAGCTTCCAGCCCTGCCAGGGGCGGCCGACCGCCGCCGCGAGCAGCTGGACGCTGGAGAGGCCGGGCAGAACGCGGCAGGAGATGCCGCAGGCCCGCAGCATGGGCAGCAGCCCGGAAGCCCCGGAATAAAACCCGGTGTCGCCGCTGTACAGCAGGGCTGTGTCTCCCTCCGGATGCTCCGCAAGGCAGGCAAGGATCTCCTCCGGTTTGTACAGGGCCTTCCGGTGTTCGGTGCAGCCGTCCGGCAGGTGCTCCAACAGCCGCCGGGCTCCTACGATCCGATCGGCCTGTTGCAGGGCCGCAAGCCCTTCAGCGGTCAGGGAGCCGGGCAGACCGGCCCCCATTCCAATCAGTGTGATCATGCCAGCACCTCCTTGCAGCGGGTCAGGATCTGCTCCGCCGTTTCGCCCTGTTCTGCGGGGCGGCGGAGGACGATGAGCTGTGCGCCGGTGTCCTGCGCGGCCTGTGCCTTCTCGGCAAAGCCGCCCGCTGCACCGCCGTCCTTCGTGACGAGGAAGCGAATGTGGAACTGCTCCAGCAGGGCCCGGTTCAGCGCATAGGAGAAGGGACCCTGCATCGCGATGATGTTTTTGTGGGGGATGTGCGCGGCCTCGCAGGCCGCGATGCCCTCCGGGGTGGGCAGCACACGGGGAAACAGGCGGGCAGGCTCGATGCCGGAAAAGGCCGAAAGCTCCTTGGCCCCGGTGGCCAGCAGGAGATTGCCACCGGTGTTCGCAAGAAACTCTGCCGCGTGTGCGGCCGACTGAAATACCATGCTCCCCGCCGGGAGCGGGCTTTCGGCCCGGAGCAGGCGGTGGTACTCGATGCAGGCGGTCTTGCATGCAGACCGGATGTTTTTGGTGGCGTCCACTGCATAGGGGTGGGTGGCATCCACACAGAGGGCGGCCCCCTGCAGCAGGGCGGTCATTTCCTCCGGCGTCAGCCGCCCGCAGTGGACGGTGACACCCTGCAAACGGCCCTGCTCTTCGGCCCCCAGCGGGGTCGCCACGCTGACGAGGACTTCGGCCCCCTGTGCGGCCAGCTGGCGGGAGAACAGACGGCCCTCGGTGGTGCCGCTGAACACGACGATCTTCATGCGTGATACCCCCTCGGTGTGACCATCTTTCCGCCCAGCTGCCGGGTGGCGGCGTTGCCGATGAAGACGGTGGTGAACATATCCACCGGGGCGGTTTCCAGTTCCGCTAGGGTCAGGATGCGGTGGGTCTGCCCCTCGCGCCCGATGTTCCGCACCAGCCCGCAGACGGTCTGCGGCGGTTTGCCGTGGTCCAGCAGGATGCGGACGGCTCTGGCCAGATAGTCCGGCCTGCCTTTAGAGGAGGGGTTGTACAGTGCGACGCAGAAATCGCCCATCGCTGCTGCCGCCAGCCGCCGCTCGATGACGGCCCAGGGGGTCAGCCGGTCTGACAGGGAGATGACGCAGAAATCGTGGGCCAGCGGGGCACCCAGCACAGCTCCGCCGCTGAGAGCCGCCGTCAGGCCGGGCACCACCTCCACGGCGACCTCCGGGAACTGTTCAGCCAGCTCCAGCAGGGGGCTGGCCATGCCGTAGACCCCGGCGTCGCCGGAGCAGACCAGCGCAACGACTTTGCCGTGCCGGGCCGTTTCCAGCGCCCAGCGGCAGCGGTCGATCTCCTGGGTCATGCCGGTGGAGTAATATTCTTTTTCCGGGAAATAGGGGCGCACAAGGTCCAGATAGACCGTATAGCCGCACAGCACCTCGGCTTGCGTTAAGGCGCTCTGCGCCTGTGCGGTCAGAAACTGCGGGCCGCCGGGGCCAAGCCCGACCACAAAAACGGTGTTCGTCATGAAGAAACCCTCCAATCTGGGGCAAAGGGGGAAAGGGCCAGCGCAAAGGTCACGCCGCCGCCCGCCTGTTTGGGGATGCGGATGCTCCCGCCGGACGCCAAAACGGCTGCCCGCTCGCAGACATTGTCCACACCGGTGACGTTCCGGACAAAGGCAGAAGGGGTAAAGCTGCCGGGGGCGGTCTGCAGCGCTTCGGCAGAGAAGAACGAGAGGCCCCACCGGTGCGCCGCGCAGAACGCAAGAAGCCCGGCCTCGTTCTGTTTCAGGTCGATGCTGGCGGCGGCTGCGATGCACTGCGGGGCCAGTGTGTGGGCGGCACAGAAGGCGGAAAAGGCGGCTTCTAGCTGCTCGGCCGTCGTCCCGCGTCGGCACCCGATGCCCAGCACCCCGATGCGCGGGGCCAGATGCAGGGCATTCCCGGCAGGGGAGAGGGTCAGGGCAAAGTCGGCAGCTTCCGGCGTTGGTGCTGCATTCACCCCGGCCGGGGCCGGGCCTGCGATGGGAAACTCCGACCAGAAGGAGACCGGCTCTCCGGCCAGCAGTTTCCCGCTGACGGTCTTGATGCGTTCGGGTTCCAGCACCCGGCAGTTTTGATGCCTTGCCCACTCGTCCACGGCAAAGAGGCCGTGGGCATCGGTAGCCGTGGTGATGACTGGGACGGCCCCGCAGAGGGCCGCGATGGCCCGCGCCAGATCATTGGCACCGCCCAGATGGCCGGACAACAGCGGCACCGCAAAGTGTCCGCATTCGTCCACGACCACGACCGCCGGGTCGCTGGCCTTGCTGCGGCAAAACGGCGCGATGGCTCGCACCGCGATGCCCACGGCCCCCACAAAGATCAGGGCCTCGTTTTGGGCAAACGCGGCGGCGGTCCACTCTGCCAGCGAAGGCCCGCCGTGCCCGCAGCGGGTCACAGGGCCGGGAAGCGCGCGCGCCAGTGTTTCTGCCAGCGCCAGCCCGGTCTCGGTAAAGGCGGCATAGGCGCGGCTCATGCGTCGGCTCCTTTGCGGAATTCGGTCGTGAAGGCGGGGTCGTAGAGCCGGCTGCGCTCATACTGGGTGCCGAGGAAGTCGCCCACTACGATGAGCGCAGTCTTGGTGATGCCCGCTGCATGGACGCTTTCGGCTAGCGTTCCAACGCTGCACCGCACGATTTTTTCTTCCGGCCAGGTGGCTTTGTAGACTACGGCGGCAGGCGTTCCGGGGGTGTAAGCACCCTGTAACAGAGCCTCCTGCACCTTGTCAACGAGGCCGATGGAGAGGAAGATGACCATCGTGGCCCCGTGGGAAGCAAGGCGGGCCAGCGTTTCCCGTTCGGGCACCGGGGTGCGGCCCTCCATCCGGGTGATGATGACCGTCTGGCTGACGGTGGGCAGGGTGTATTCGGCGTTCAGCGCGGCCGCCGCGCCGCAGAAGCTGGAAACGCCGGGCGTGTCATCGTAGGCGATCCCGTCGGCATCCAGCGCATCCATCTGCTCCCGGATGGCCCCGAACAGGCAGGGGTCGCCGGTGTGGAGCCGCACGGTGGTCTTGCCGGCGGCTTCCATCTGCCGCAGCACACCGAGCACCTGCTCCAGCGTCATCTCGGCGCTGTTGTAGATGGCGCAGCCAGGCTTTGCCAGCCCCAGCAGGGCCGGGTTGACAAGGCTGCCTGCATAAATGATGCAGTCGGCCCCCTGCAACAGGGCCGCGCCGCGCTGGGTGATGAGGTCCGGCGCGCCGGGCCCGGCACCAACAAAATGTACCATATTATCGCTCCTTCCAGTCGCTCAGGATCTGTGCCGCCGTTTCAGTCTGGCCCAGCGGGCCGTGCTGGTTCGAAAAAAGGATGGCACCCACCCGGAACGCCCCGGCGGCGCGGCGGTCCAGATGGAGCTGCACCGCCGCCAGCAGGCTTTCCAGCACCGGGGCGCGGAGGCCTGCCGCATCCAGAAGGTCGAGGCAGGCGTCTGTGGTGGCGGCTTCGAACAGGGCGCGGCAGGTCTCCCGGCTGGCCCCGCAGAGGGCGGCGTGTGTGCAGAACAGCTCGGTGCGGCAGTCTGCCGTGTGGGAGTGGGTGTTCATGATGCCGCCCGCCAGCTTGCAGAGCTTGCCCACATGACCCACGAGCAGCACGTCCTCAAACCCGGCAGAAGCGGCCATATCCAGCGTGTCGCCGATGAAATTGGAGGTCTTGACGACCGGGATGGAAGCGAACGCCGGGTAGGCCGTGCCAAGGTAGTCCAGCCCATAGTTGCCGGGAGCCAGGATGAGCCGCCGTGGCCCGGCAGCGGTTTGGACGCGCAGCGCCGCCTGGTTCATCTCCAGCTGGATGGTATCCAGAATGGCCTGTTGGCTCATGGGCTCCACGATGCCGCTGGTGCCGAGGATGGACAGCCCGCCCGCGACCCCGATGTGGGGGTTGAAGGTGCGCCGGGCCACCTCTTCGCCGCCCGGAATGGAGAGGGTCACGGCAAAGCCGCCGGTGTAGCAGGCCGTTTCGGCCTCCCGCTGCAGGGCCTCGGCGATCATCCGGCGGGGGACGTGGTTGATGGCGGCTTCGCCTACGGGCTGGTCCAGTCCCGGCCGGGTCACCCGGCCTACGCCCGGCCCGCCCGCGATGTGGACTTCAGTGGTGCCGGGCAGCAGCTCCACCGTGGCGACGATGGGCAGGCCGGTGGTCACATCCACATCGTCGCCGCCGTCCTTTTCGATGGCGCATTCGGCCCCCGGCCCGGCGCGGCGGCAGAACAGCGGGGCTACCTCCACGACGATGCCCTTCGGTGTGCGCAGCGCCACCGTCTCCGGGGCCTTTCCGGTCAGCAGCAGCCGGGCCGCGCCCGCCGCGCCCAGCGCTGCACAGGTGCCGGTGGTGTAGCCGCAGCGCAGCAGTTTCTGCCCGCTGCGGACGTAGTGCTCGAATCTTGGCTTCGCAGGCTTCGGGGGGCCGAACAGCGTTTCGTACTGCTCCCGGCTCAGGCGGTAGAGGGTCTGGATGTTCTCCGGCGCAAAAGCCTCCTGGGGCGTCAGAACGCCGGAGACGCCCTGCGGGGAGACGCAGACCACGGCGTCCGCGATCTTCTGCGCCATGTCCAGCTCGTGCAGGCTGACGAGGACGGCAAGGTGCTGCGTGTGGGCCAGCGTTTGCAGGATGCTCAGCAGCTCGATCTTGCCCCTGATGTCCAGAAAAGACGTCGGCTCGTCCAACAGGATGACCTCCGGCTGCTGGCAGATGGCGCGGGCCAGCAGGATACGCTGGCGCTGGCCGTCGCTGATGCAGTTGAAGTCCCGTTCCGCGAGAGCGGAAGCTCCCACCAGAGCCAGCGCGTCGCGCACGGCCTGCCGGTCTGCCTCGGAGAGGAGGCCCAGCCGCCCGGTGTAGGGGATACGCCCGGCTGCGGCAAACTCGAAGCAGGTGGTCAGCTCGGTGCGGCGGGTGTGGGGGAGCATGAGGGCGAGCCGCTGTGCGCGGGCGCTGCCGGTGTAGGCGGTCAGATCTTGTCCGTCCAGCAGCACGGAACCGCCCATGGGCGCCAGCTGGCCCGCCAGTGTTTTGAGCAGGGTGGATTTGCCCGCGCCGTTCGGCCCGATGAGGGTCAGGATCTGCCCCGGCCGGACGCCCAGCGCGATATGCTCGGCCAGCGGTGCTTTGCCGTAGCCGACGGCGAGGTCCTGTGCCTCGCAGGAAAATTCGTTCATCGTGCACCCTCCTGATTCCGGCGGATGAGCAGCCAGATGACCACCGGTGCGCCGAACACCGCCGTCACGGCGCTGATGGAAAGCTCGGTGGGGGCGAACAGGCTGCGGGCGATGAGGTCGCACAGCAGGCAGAACGCCGCCCCGCCCAGGCAGCAGCCCGGCAGGACGAACAGCGGCCGGGCGCTGCCCAGCAGCTGCTTGACGAGGTGCGGCACCGCGATGCCCACAAAGGAGATCGGCCCGGCAAAGGCCGTGACGCAGGCGGCCAGCAGGCTGGAGAGCAGCACCAGTGTGCGGGAGAACCGCTTGACGTTGACGCCGACACTCTGGGCGTAGGCCTCGCCCATCTGGTAGGCGGACATGGGCTTCGACAGGCAGAACGCCGCCGCCAGCGCGGGCAGGACTACGAGCGCCGCCGCCCGGACATTGCCCCAGGTCATGCCGGAAAAGCTGCCCTGCGACCAGTTGTGGAGGTTGACGATGTTCGAGTCCTGCGCAAAGGCCACCACAAATTCAGTGATGGCTGAGCAGATGTAGCCGATCATGACGCCGCAGATGACCAGGATGCTCATCCGCTGCACCCGGCGGGAGACCGCCAGCACAAAGGCCATGGCGGCCATGGCCCCCGCGAACGCGGCCAGGATGAGGGTGAGGGAGCTTGTGAGCAGCCCCTGGTTCAGGAACACCACCATGACCAGCGCTACCGCCAGCTTGGCCCCGCTGGAAATGCCCATGACGAAAGGCCCGGCGATGGGGTTGGCGAAAAAGGTCTGCAACAGATAGCCCGCCGCCGAGAGCGCTGCGCCCAGCAGCACGACCATCACGGCGCGGGGCAGACGCAGCTGAGTGATGATGCGCACCGAGAGCGCGTCCTGCCCGCGGCCCAGCAGGGCCGAAAGCACGGCCTCCGGCGTCAGTGCCACGCTGCCCCAGAAGAGGTTGGCAGCAAAGAGCACCGCCAGCAGAACGGCCAGGATGCCATAGGAGAAGAGGAGGCGTTTTTTGGTAGTCATGCGGGTCCTTTCTGGGGAAGTTACGTCACCGGTGTCAGGAAGTGCAGGCCGTCGGGGGCGTCCTCGGTCAGAACGCGGTGCAGCTCGATCACAAAATCGGGCAGCTCCATGCTCTGCTGAAAAAAGCTCTGGGTGGTGCACCAGACATTCCCGCTCTGCACGGCCCGGAAGTCGGCCAGCAAGGCACATTTTGCTACCAGCTCGTCGATGGTGGAGACCATGCCTTCAATGGTGCTGTTGTAGATGAGAACATCGGCGTCCTTTGCCCCGGCGTAGAAATCCTCCAGCGGGAGGTTCATGGTGGAAAGGTTATTGCCGCTGTCGGTCAGGTCGGAGAACACATAATCGGCCCCGGCCATCCCGATCATCTGGGCCACGTAATCGCCGCCCTTGCGGACGTTGGCGAGGTTGTTGGCCGTGATGGAGAAAAACGCGCAGGTCTTGCCGGTGGGGGCCTGCTCCAGAAGCGGCTGGATGCGCTCCACCTGCTTTTGGAACACCTGCTCGGCAAGGGTCTCCCGGCCCAGCAGGATGCCCCAGAACTTGATCCACTCCATCCGGGCCAGCGGACTGCTCTCGTAGCTGGAGCGCTCCACCACCACCGGGATGCCGAACCGTTCCAGCTGCTCCTTGACCTCCGGTGTGTGGAGGATCATCGTGTTCTCAATGGCAAGGCCGCAGTTGGAAGCGAGGATCTGCTCATAGTCCGGGGCGCTGTACTTGCCCGCGTAGGCGATGCGCCCGGCCTCCATGGCGGCTCTGGCTTCGTCGAGATGCCAGCCGGCGGCCTGGGTGCCGGAGAGGGTGATGCAGTCCAGCGCGTCCAGATGGAGGAACAGGTCCATCACCGAGGTGGAGACGAGATAGATATTTTGCACCGGCTGGCGCAGGGCCGTGACTCCGGCGGGCAGGCCGTCCACCTCGGCGGCGTCTTCCGGCAGGACGAGGAACTGTTCCCCCGACCCGGTCAGGGTCAGTAGGGTAGAGCCGCCTTCGTAGCAGTCGGCGGTGAACTGCCGGGCGTAGTCCAGCGGATAGGCGTGGTCGAACACCAGCGCCTCCGTGTTGGCCGGGGCCGTCTGCTTTGCCGCACAGCCCGCCAGCAGAAGCGCAGAGGCGGGGAACGCTTTTAAGAATTGTTGTCTGGTCAGTTTCATGGTATCAGCCTTGCGCCTTCGAAGGTACGCGGACAACAGCTGCCCCACAAAGGGGGAGAGCCGTTACGCCAGCGTGAACGTCAGGGTGTATTCGATCTCGTGCGGGGTGCTCATGGCCACGGTGTCGGCCGTGACGGAGAGGGGCGTGCCCAGCGCGGCAACGGGGATCACAAAGGTGGAGTTGCCCTCGGTGTTGGTGGGCAGATACTTCTCGCCGTCCACGATCATGTAGTCGTAGTTGGGGCTGCTCCAGACGATGGTGGCGGTCATCTTGCCGTCGGCCACGGTCAATGCGGCGGGGCTGTCCACCGTGGCGCGGCCGGAACCGCCTTCCAGCACGACCTGGACGTTGTATTCGCCGTCGGCGGGCGTCTCAGCAGTTGCTTCCGCCTTGGGCTCCGCATTGCGGATGCTGACGGTGTGGTCGTACCACTTGCCCTTGGTGCCCAGAAGAGCCAGCTGGAAGTCCTCGTCCACGGCGGCGACGGGGATGTCGTAGCCGTAGACCTCTTCGGAGGTGCCGTCGGAGTAGGTGACGGTGTCGGTGGTGGGCAGCAGCCAGTCGGCTTTGTTGGCGTCGGCGTCTGCGGCCATGCCGACATACAGGTTGACGATCTTCTTGGAAGCGAGGCTGACGTGGAAGGTCATCGTGCCGTTTTCGACCGTCAGGGTGCCCTTGCCATCGCAGGCTTCGTTCGCGTGGAACATGCCGCTGTCGGTGTCAAATTCGGCGGTATAGACGCCGTCCGGCAGAGCGGCGGCAGCGGTCTCGGATGCAGCAGCAGAGGAGGCCACGGACGAAGCGGCCTCCGAGCCTGCGGCAGAGCTTGCAGTGGAAGAGGCCGCTCCGCAGCCGGTCAGGGCAGCAGCCAGCAGCAGGGAAGCGACGGACAGGGAAAGAAACTGTTTGCAGTGCATAGATCAAAATACCTCGCGATCAGATTTGAGCGGGCAGAGAACTGCCCATGGGGGAGGGTGCCTCCTCATGCGGGGGCATCCTCCATAAAAAATGCCCGAAAAGATCACTCCCTTCGGGCATTGGGGTACGCGATATCAGCCGTTCAGGGACTCGATTGCAGCTTTGGTGTGTGCGATGTAGAGCTGCTGGATGTCGGAGATCTCGCCCAGACCGGAGATCTGGGTGTCCACTTCCTCGAATGCACCGGAAGCCTTGAACTGGCTCAGCCAGGAGTCGTCATCCGCACCGGCCATGTCGTTGTTGGCATGGTCACCGGCAACGACCATCAGCGGGCGCAGAACGACCTTGGTGTAACCGGCAGCCTTGACGGCCTCGATGACGTTCTCGCAGGCGGTCTCCTCCGGCTCGCCCTCGACGGTGCCGATGAAGACATTGTCATAGCCGAGGGTCTGCATGGTGGTCTGCATCTGGCTGTAGCTGATCTTTGCGGTGTGCGAGGTGCCATGGCCCATGAAGACGAATGCGGTCTTCTCGGCAGCGGCGGCATCCAGGCTGTCGAAACCGGCATCCTTCACGGCAGCAGCGGTGATGGCCTTGGCGACAGCTTCCTTGTCGGAGTTGATGGCGGCGGCGTCTGCGCCGACCTCACCCAGCAGGGGCTCGGCCACGGCGACAGACTCGAACTTGTCGCGGTAGCTGTCGATCATCTCCATCATCTCGTCGTACTCGGCACCGTGCATCAGGTGGGTGGGCTGGACGACCAGATTCTTCACGCCGTTGGCCACAGCGCGGTCCATGGCCTGCTGCATGTTGTCGATCTTCTCGCCGTCACGGGCCTGGACATGGTTGATGATGATCTGAGCGGTGAAGGCGCGGCGGACAGACCAGTCCGGATAAGCCGCCTGCAGAGCATCCTCGATGCCCTTGATGTCGGCGGCGCGGCTGTCGTTGAAGGAGGTGCCGAAGCTGACGACCAGCAGTTCGTTCTCGCCGATGTCGTCCGCGTTGCGGGGGTCATCCTTGGAGGCATCGCCGGTGTCGCGGCCAAAGTAGTCGGGGTCGGCCTCTTCGCCTTCCACCAGCTCCTTCTGGGCGTCGGTCAGGGCGTCCCAGGCAGCCTTGGCGGCAGCGCACTGGGCGTCCGTGTCATCGGTGCGCTCCTGCACGTAGATGGCGTCGATCAGGTCTGCGACATTCTTTGCGGCCAATTCATCGGCCTCCTCGCTCGAAACTTCGCTGCTGGCAGCGGCAGAGCCTGCCGTGCTGGAGGCAGCGGTGGAACTTGCGGCCCCGCCGCAGCCGGTCAGAACACCGGCGCAGAGTGCCAGGGCGGTCAGGGCGGCCGCCGTCTTGTGGAGAGTGCGTTTTCTCATGTGTGAGCTTCCTTTCCTGTCTGAAACATTGCGGCGCTGAACAGAAGGGCACAGGAAAGAGGACCCGAACAACGAAAAAAGGGCCTTTTTGCTTGCGGGACGGCAAAACAAAAAGACCCCTTACAGTGGTTCGGGCTTTTTGGTACAACCAATTCCTCGTGATCTGGGGCAGATGCCCCCGTACCAACAGCGGGCAGGTTTCCTGACTGAAAGTTCAACGCCTGCTGCCGCCTTCCCAGACCGGACGGTTCAGTGGCCGGTGCCCAAAGCACCCGGACAGTAGACTCCCTTATCACAGTGACGAGATCGTGCGGGATCTGCACCCGCTTCCCTTTTAACGTTCCTGCCGCTGCCCGGAGGCATGGGCGGAACGCACCTGCTGTTTTCTATTCAGTTCGAGGAAAAGTATAGCACACACCGGGGGAAAAGGCAAGAAAAAAGAAACCCGGCAAACAGGGCCGGGCCGACAAAAACGCCCCCGGAGCGCGGCGGGCGCATTCCGGGGGCTGGGGGTCATGATTGGTTCCCGTTGGTTTGCAGGCGTCGGCAGGCGTCCTCTTTCACAAGCTCGATGACCACCGCCGTCAGCGGGATGAAGAAGATGATGCCGAGGATGCCGAAGAGGTTGCCGCCGATCATGGCGGCGATCAGGGTGTAGAGCGGCGAAAGCCCGACGGATTTGCCCACGACACGGGGGTAGATGAACTGGTTCTCGATGAACTGCACCGCGAGGTAAACGATGAGGCAGCGCACCGCCAGCATCGGGTCCACCAGCAGCACAAGGAACACGCTGACCACGCAGGAGATGAGCGCACCCACATAGGGGATGATGGCACAGATGGCGGTCAGCATCCCCACCAGACTGCCGTAGGGGAGCTGGAAAACGGAGAACGCAAAGGCCATGAGAACGCCGAGGATCACCGCCTCGCTGCACTGGCCGGTCAGGAAATTGGCGAAGGACTGCCGGAACAGGCGGCAGAACCTGAGCAGCCCGGCGGCGTGGCGGGGCTTCAGATAAGCGCACACCAGCGTATGGGCCTGTCGGCCAAGGCTCTCCGTCCCAAGCGACAGATAGACGGAGATGATGAGGGCAAAGGAGGCCGTCACGATGACGTTCACCGTGGCGGATACGGCACCTACCGCATTGACCAGCACCTTGTCGATGCTGTCGGCGGCTTTGTGGAGCAGCTGCTCCCAGTTGATGCCCTCCAGCCAGCGCATCAGCCAGCCCATGTCGGCGTCCTGTGCGCTGAGGTAGGCGGTCCAGCGGGGGATGTTCGACTCGATCTGCACATAAAGGCTGTGGAACGATTGGACCAGTTCCGGCACCAGCAGGGTCAGCGCGAGCACCAGCACCAGCACGATGCCGACCAGCGTGAGGAAAAAGCTGAGGAGATGGAGGGTCTTGTCCGGCGGCTGCTTTTTGGCCTTGCGGAACAGCTGCTTCAGCCGCTTTTCCAGCCCGGTCATGGGCACGTTGATGAAAAGGGCCAGAATGCCGCCTGCCAGAATGGGCAGCGCCAGATCCACAAGACGTGCTGCAAAGGCGAGCACATCCGAAAACCGCAGCAGTGCAACAAAAAGTGTTACCCCCACAACGGTGACGAGCAGAGAGCGTTTGGTGTTCGAATCCATGATGAAGTTCCTTTCCCGGAGTATACGGCCGCAAGCTGTAAAGAGGCCGCCGCAGAGCCTTTGTTGTATTGTACCAGATGCGCCGGGCTTGTCAAGACGGCGGGAAAGGGGACTTCAGTGTGCATCTTATAAAATCTTGCGCAGCTCCTGCACCAGGTCGCCGACCATGATCGGTTTGGACAAAAAGCCGTTCATGCCGCTTGCCAGTGCGTTGCGGCGGTCTTCGTCAAAGGCGTTGGCCGTCATGGCGAGGATGGGGATCCCGGCCAGCGCCGGGTCATCCAGAGCGCGGATCTGCCGGGTGGCGGTGTAGCCGTCCATGACCGGCATCTGCACATCCATCAGGACCAGATCGTAGCGGCCCGGTGCGCTGGTGCGGACTTTTTCCACCGCCACCGCGCCGTTTTCGGCCGTATCGACCTGGAAGCCGCACTCACGCAGAATTTCCAGCGCGATCTCGCGGTTCAGCTCGTTGTCCTCCACCAGCAGGATGGTGCGGCCCTTGAAGCTTTCCTCTTTTTCGGGCAGAAGCTCCTGCGTGGCGTCCGTCCGTTTCTGGCCGAGGGCGCTCATCAGGGTCTCGCGCAGGTCGGAGAGGAACATAGGCTTGGAGCAGAACGCCGTCACACCGGCGGCCTTTGCCTCCACCTCGATGTCAGACCAGTCGTAGGCGGTCAGGATGATGATGGGGGTGTCGTCGTTCAGGCTGCGGATCTGGCGGGTGACTTCGATGCCGTTCATATCCGGCAGACGCCAGTCGATGATGTAGGCATGGTAGGCATCGCTCATCTCAATGGACTGCCGTGCGCGCAGCACGGCCTCCTTGCCGGAGAGGGTCCACTCCGAGCGCATCCCCACCTTGACCAGCATCTTGGTCACGCTGTCGCAGGTGTTGAAATCGTCGTCCACCACCAGCGCCTTCAGGCCCTCCAGCTCGGTGATCTTTTCCACCGGGCGGTGTTCCGCCTGCGCGCGCAGCGGCACACGGATGATGAACTCGGTGCCCTTGCCCTGCTCTGTCTGCACCTCGATGGTGCCGCCCATCATATCCACGATGTTTTTGGTGATGGCCATGCCAAGGCCGGTGCCCTGGATCTTGCTGACCGTGGAGGTGCGCTCCCGCTCAAAGGGCTCAAAGATCTTTTGGGCAAACTCCAGGCTCATGCCGATGCCGTTGTCCTTGACGCGGAACTCATACTGCCCGCAGCCGTGCACTTGGCCCGCAAGCTGCCGCACCCGCACCGAGACCGTGCCGCCCGCCGGGGTGAACTTGATGGCGTTGGACAGCAGGTTCAGCAGCACCTGATTCAGCCGGGTCTTGTCGCAGTAGACGTCCTCGTCGGTCACATCCATGGCATCCATATACAGATCCAGCTGCTTTGCGTGGATCTGCCCGCTCACGATGGTCTTCAGGTCGTGCAGCACGTCCGAGAGGTTGACCTCGGTCTCTTCCAGATGGATCCTTCCGCTTTCGATGCGGCTCATGTCCAGCACATCGTTGATGAGGGAGAGCAGGTGGTTGCTGGATGCAAGGGTCTTGGCAAGATAATCCCTTACCCGCTCCTTGTCGTCAATGTTGCTGAGCGCCAGCGTGGTAAAGCCGATGATGGCGTTCATGGGGGTGCGGATATCGTGGGACATATTGGAAAGGAAGGTGCTCTTGGCGCGGTTGGCGGTCTCGGCGGCCGCAACGGCCTCCGAAAGGGCCTGATTCGCCTGTTTGTCGGCGGTGCGGTCCGACAGCACCAGGATGTACTTCGTCCGGCCCTCTACCTCGCTGCCTATGGCGATGTTATGGAACCAGCGGCGCTCCCTGGTCTCTTGATGCTCATACTCAAGATCCCATTCGCGCTGCTGCCCGCTGAGAAGCCCTTCCAGAACGTTTTTGCCGTGCGCCGGGGAGCCTTTCGGGTGCAGCTTGTCCAGCACAAAGACATCCTGCCGGACTTCTTTCCACGGGATGCCCAGCAGGCGTTCGATGTTCGGGCTGACGTAATCCACCTTGGAGGTCTCTGCGTCCAGCATCAGGAACACGTCGTCCACGTTCAGGGAGAGCTTCTGGAACAGCTCGTCACGGTACAGGATCTCGGTATTTTTCTGGTGCAGGGTGGTGCGGTTCCGGCGCAGGATGAGCAGGATGATGGCGGCGGCAAGACCGACGGCGATGCCCGTTACGATCTGCACCGTGCGGAACCACAGCTTGTCCAGACTGGCGTTGACGATGTTGACCGGCACAAGCCCCACCATCGTCCAGTTCTGCACCGCCGTGCCCTCGTAGACCAGATAATAACGGGTGTCGCCCAGCGTTATCTTCCGGTTTCCGCTGCGGCCCTGCGCAAAATCATCCGAAAGCGTAAGGATCTCATCCTCGGAAAGATCGGAAGAGTCGCGCAGCATCGCAATGAAGTTGTAGATCGTTTTCTTGCGGTTTACGGAATTGTCGATGACGACCCGTCCATCCCGGTAGATCACATAGTTGCTGGCGTTGCCCTGAAACGCAGAGCTGTCCAGCAGCTTCAGCACCGCATTATTATAATAAGAGATGGCAACGGCATCGTAGGCAAAGCCCCGGTAGCTGCCCTGTGTTTCGGGACAGATGAACACAAGCATCTGCGCCTTGCCGGGCAGTGCTGTGTTCATCACGATATCCTCGCCATCGGCGAGCTTTTCGTCTAGATTTGTCTGCAAGCCAAGGTAGCCTGTTTCCCCGGTCACGGTCATGTAGTTGCCGTCATAGGAAAGGAAGTAGAAGCCGGCAAATCCGGTGTCCTGCTGCGCTTTCTCGATATATGCCTGAATGGCGTCCGCGTCCGAGGTGCTTTCCAGAAAGCTGTTGTACAGGTGCAGATAGCTCACGTTCTTGCGCACCATCTCTTTCAGCATATTGTTGGATTTGTGCAGCAATTCTTCCAGATGCGAGGTGCTTTCCTGATAGATGGTCTGCGACACGAACGAGAGATACTGAATGCCGAAACTGGCTGTCAGCAAGACCAGAAGAAGGATGGCAGCAGCAGAGAACAATTTTTGCCGGAAATGGCCGTTTCGGTTGGGTTCGTGCTTTTCGTCTGGCATTCTGTTCACCTCAGTGTCATGTAGTGTTCCGGCTCTGCAAGCACCACGCCGCCGCCGGAGAGAGCCTCGCGCCAGGCCTGCTTGACCGGCGTGTCAAGGCAGGGGAACGCGCCGTTTTCGCCGGAAAGCAGCGGTGCCATCTGGCTGGCCGTGGCCAGACAGGTCACGGTCACGGTGTCGTCATCCCGGAGCGGCTGGCCGTTCCGGGTGATGCCGGTCAGGGTGTAGCGGCCGCTGTTCTCCTGAACATTCAGTGCGATGCCGCTGGCCACCGGCAGGGAGCCGCGGTTGAAGGGCACAAAGCCGCCCTCGCAGCCTTCCACAAAGGCGCGGACGGTCTCCTTCAGTTCCGCGCCGGTCATCGTGCGCTGGTAAGCCCGCAGGCCGTTCGGCATGATCATGGAAGCTGCCATTTGTCCGGTGTAGTCGGCCTGCAGCACACTGCCGGTAAAGCTGTTTGCGGCGGCGAGCAGCACATCGGTGCCGTAAAGGCCGCGCAGGGTGTTCGCCATGACGGAGAAGGAGGCGGTGCCGCCGTCTTTGTGGAACATGTTGGAATAGCGTTTCTCAGAAGTCAGCACGACCTCGTCCGCAGCAGGCTCCTCGTCTGCAAGAAGTTGGGCATTGAACGCCTGATAGGCCTGCTTTGCCGTGAGCTTGCCCGCGATCATCTGGGAGACCACATCCTGGGAGATGGCAAAGAAATCGTTGGAGGCGATGCGGATGTACATGTGGTTTTCTTCTACCACAGAGCGGGTGTCCTTCATGGCATCGGTCAGGCGCAGGGGAACATCCTGGCTGTAGCTCAGAATGTCCTGCCCTTCCGAAACGATCCGGTTCTGTGCCTCCTCGGAGAGCATGACGTCCAGCACCTTCATGGCTTTTGCGCGGCGGGCCGTGTCCTGCTCCAGGTCGCGGTTCAGCGCCACCTGGAAATAGGGAGTGGTCATGATCCACTGTTCACCGTTCTGGCTGAAGAAGGGCAGGAAGGTGGTGTCGATGCCCTCATCCTGGAACATCTTCACGCCGGCAGAGCTGCCAAAGTACATGGCTACTTTTCCGTTCCGGAACAGGTCCATCACGTCATCGTAAAACAGGTTCAGGTCGTCTGCTGTGAGGTGGGTATCCTGAATGAACTGTGCCATCCGCTCGAAGGCACCCGGCCAGATGGTAGCGTCCAGCCCGACCCGCGTAGTGTTGGCGGGGTCGCTGTATGCGGTGCGCCACTTGCGCCCGTCCACCGTGGTCAGCTCGGCAGCAGAAAGCCCCTGCAGCGTTTCCATGCAGGTGTAATCGTAGGCGTAATCGGCGGTAAAGCCGCGGATGCCCACCTTCTCAAATGCCTGACAGGCCGAAACGAAGCTCGCGTAATCGGTCGGCAGCGGGATATCGTACTGCGCAAACAGGCTGCGGTTGACCACGAAGCCGTGGGCGTCGGCGCACACCGGCAGCCAGTTCACGCTGCCGTCCTCATTTTTGAAGCTGTTGAGGTAGGTGTTGTAGACGGCACCCGCCTCGTTGGTGGTGGAAAGATCCATCAGGCTGTCCTTCAGGGGCGCTGCATCGTGCAGCGAGAAGCGGCAGCAGGTGATGATATCCGGCAGACCGCCGTTCTGCTGCAAAAATTTGTAAAAATCCAGATCGTTGTTGCCGACGATGAACTCAATCTTCACGTCTGGCAGCTGGGCCTGGATGTAGGGAGCGTAGGTGTCGTACAGGGCGGCAGTCCACAGATACACCTGAATGGTCTCGGCGTCTTCCTGTGCTTCCACCTGCTCGGTGTCCGCTGCGCCGCAGCCGGTCAGCAGACAGACCGCCATCACCAGGGCGGTCAGCAGGGCAAACAGGCTGTGCAGTGTGTTCTTCTTCATTTCTTATGTTCCTCTTCCTCACGGCCCGCTGCCAGCCGCCGCAGTGCAGCGGGCTGGTCCGGATTCTTGTATGATGATACAGCCCACCCCACGGGAATGACGCCGCCCCCCTGTGTGCGGCCTGCCCGGCACTTTGGCAAAAAGCCGTTCGAGAGCCGGAAAAAAGGCGCAGCACGATCGAGACATAAGACCATTCTACCACCCCGACAACGGCATTGCAAGGAAGCTTAACGTGTTTTTAGGAAAAAGCGATGAAAAATGGAGCCCTTTGTGGAAATTGCCGGACCTTTGTTGCAATCTGTCCGAAAAATGGGGGAGCGCGGGGCACCGGAGAAATGTTTGCCTAATTGAAAAAATGGCTTGAACGGGTGACTGGACGGTTGTATACTATAATTGTTATTGTATGCCATCTGGCGAGGCCGGAACGCACGGCAGATTCGAACATGTGCGAGGATGAAAATGAAGTTTAACAATCGACTTACGGATGAGATCTATACATCCGATACGGAAAAATTGGGAGAGAACGTGCTTCAGGCGATGCAGAACACGATCCATCAGAATGGCGGCATCGGGACCATGACCGGGTACTATGATGCGGGCCTGCCGATCCTGTCGGTCAGCGAACTGCTGCTGCATAACCTGAACCACAGCTATGCGTCCCTGATGGAGCGGACGAAGGGTTTGCTGAAAAACCTGTTTTATGGGGAAAACATCAGCTTCCTCGAACCGGAGCGCTTTCGTCAGATCCGGGGCGCAGGGGAGGGCCAGATCCTCACAGCCGATGGAACACCGGTCTATGTGCGTCTTTATAAGGAAGATGCCGTGGACGCAGACGGCAGGCCGCTCTGGGTGCTGTCGGTGCAGGTGAACTGGGCGTATGAAGACCTTGCGCTGGTCAATGAGTCCATCCACTCGGCACCGTGGACCTTGGAATGCGATGAAACGGGCCGGATCGTCCGTGCGAGCTGGAGCCATGCCTTCCGGCAGCTCCTGGGGTACCATGACGCTCTGGATTTCCCGAACCAGCTGGATGCGTGGTCGGAGCTTCTGCACCCGGAGGACAAAGACCGGGTGATGACGCTGCTTTTGGAAACGGTGGCCGACAAGACCAACACCACAAAGTTCAGCGTGGAGTACCGGCTGAAGCTGCAAAACGGCCCATACCAGTGGTTCCGGGCCTCGGCAGAAGTGATCCGCCGTCTGGATGGCACGGCCAGCCGCATCACCGGCATCATCTACAATATTGAGGAAGAAAAGCAAAGCCGGATGCAGGCGCAGCGGGCGGCAGCGTTCCACCGCGCGTTCACCAGCGCGAACCTCTGCGAATATTATGTAAATCTGGAACAGAACACCTTCGATACCCTCAAGGTGGAGGCCTCCCTGATGACGGCCTTTGAGCAGAGCCAGACATGGGACGAGCTGATCAAATTCTTTGTGGACAACTATGTGGTCGAACCGGACAAACAGAAGGTCACGGATTTCTACGACCGCGCCTACATCACCGAAAAATTGAAGGGGCTTGAGACGGAGTTGCGTCAGGAGTGCCGCATCGTTCTGAATGGGGAGGAACGATGGGTCAGCAATGTGGTCATGCGCGGCGAGATCGGGGACTCGGACTATGCGATGATCTTTTTGCGGGACATCACAGAGTCCAAAGCAGAGACGGCACAGCGGATGCAGATGGCTTCGGACAACGCATCCATGGAGCTGCTGATCCAGAGCATGGTGCGCCTGCTGGACCGCTTTGTCGTCTGCGATCTGGAAAATGACCGCTATCGGTTCTATAACCTGCAAGGTGAAATGATATATGCGCCGACCGGAACCTACCATGATTTTGTGGAGCAGGTCGTTGCAAAGTATAAGACACTGGAATCGCTGGACGCATTGGATGCTAGAATCTCGCCGGAAAATATCCGCAGGAATTTGCAGGGCGAGAATGACATCTACAAATTTGAATACTGCTCGCTGGACGAAAACACTTATAAGATCGCGTCTTTCATCCCGCTGGAGTGGGACGGCACGAAGCTGGTCAAAGTTCTGCTGGCGTCGATGGATGTGTCACAGGAGAAAAAGGCCGAGATCGAATCCCACAAGGCGCTGAAGGAAGCGTACCGCGCGGCCGAGAACGCAAGCCACGCCAAGACGGATTTCCTCTCCAATATGTCCCACGACATCCGGACGCCGATGAACGCCATCGTGGGCCTGACGGCCATTGCGGGGGCCAACATCGAAAATCAGGACAAAGTCGTCGAATGCCTTGGCAAGATCACCAAGGCGAGCCGCCATCTGCTGGGCCTGATCAACGAAGTGCTGGACATGGCCCGGATCGAGAGCGGGCGGATGAGCCTTGCCGAGGAGGATTTCAGCCTGCCGGAGCTGGTCGATAACCTGCTCACCCTCACAAAACCGGCAATCGACGAGCACCACCATCAGCTCGAAGTCCACGTTGAGCACATCGAGCACGAAGCTGTCTGCGGCGACAGCCTGCGCATCCAGCAGGTCTTTGTGAACCTGATGAGCAACGCCATCAAGTACACCCCGGATGGAGGCAGCATCACCTTCTCCATCAAGGAAAAGCCGAACGGCTTCTCGGAGCTGGGCTGCTACGAGTTTTCCATCGAGGACAACGGCATCGGCATGACGCCGGAATTTCAGAAGATCATGTTCGAGCCGTTCAGCCGGGCGGACGATCACCGGACGACCAAGGTGCAGGGCACCGGTCTGGGCATGGCCATCACCCGGAACATCGTCAACCTGATGAATGGCGACATTCAGGTCGAAAGCGCCCCCAACAAGGGCACGAAGATCACGGTCACGGTCTATCTGAAATTGCAGGAAGACGAGAAAGAGCAGGAAAAAGAGCTGTTCGACCTGCCGGTGCTGGTCGTGGACGACGACCAGACCTGCTGCGAAAGCACCGTCGATACCCTGCGGGAGATCGGCATCGCAGGCGAATGGGTCCTGACCGGCAAGGAAGCCGTGGAACGCTGCGCGGCGCGGCACAAGACTGGCCGCGACTATTTTGCGGTGATCCTGGACTGGAAGATGCCGGAGATGGACGGCATCGCAACGGCCAGAAGGATTCGGGAATGCGTCGGGGAAGACGTCACAATCATCATCCTGACCTCCTTCGAGTTCAGCGAGATCGAGGAAGAAGCCAGAGCGGCGGGCGTGGATGCGTTTATAGCAAAACCGCTGTTCCGCTCTCGCCTGACGGCGACCCTGCGGCAGTTCACCTCCGGCAAGAAAGAGAAAAACGCCCGGAATTATCTGGAAGACTTTGCAAAAACGGACTACACGGGCAAGAGGCTCCTGCTGGTGGAAGACAACGACCTGAACCGCGAGATCGCGACCGAGATCCTGGGCATGACCGGTGTGACGGTCGAAACGGCCGAAAACGGAAAGATCGCCGTCGAAAAGGTCGCGGCGGCCCCGGAAAACTGGTACAGCCTCGTCCTGATGGACATCCAGATGCCGGTCATGAACGGCTACGAAGCAACGGCGGCGATCCGTTCCCTTCCCGGCAGCCGGGGCAAAGTGCCCATCATCGCCATGACGGCGAACGCCTTCGCCGAGGACGTGCAGCTGGCCAAGAACACCGGCATGAACGAACATATCGCCAAACCGCTGGACCTGAATAAGCTGAACGACGTGCTGAAACAGTGGCTGTAAGCTGCTGCGCTGCAGTTGGCCGGATCATCAAAAAGCATGAAATGAAGAACGCCGAGGAACCTTTCCACTGTGGGAGGCGGCCTCGGCGTTTTTGGAAAACGGTGTAACGTCAAAAATTTGGGGTTGTATCGAAACCGCCTGCAAAAACCTGAAAACGGTGCAGGCAAAGCAATGCAGCCCCCAAAAATCGGCTTCAGCAAAAAGAAAAGCACCATACTTCCTACGAAGTACAGTGCTTTTTTGGTGGAGAATAGCGGGATCGAACCGCTGACCTCTTGCATGCCATGCAAGCGCTCTCCCAGCTGAGCTAATCCCCCACATGTTTGGTTTCGTGTCTTGCGACGTGAGTTATTATACCAGCAGGAAGGGACGCTGTCAACACTTTTTTCGAATTTCCTGCGAAGTTTTTGCAGAGAAAAGCGCCCCGGCGGGCGGTGGACCTGCCGGGGCGCGATGGTGCGTGAAAAATCAGGCTTTGGTGTACTGGCGGTCGAAGATCTGCGGGGCCACCTTGATGAGCAGCACAGCGGCCACCACGGTGAGCAGGGTCTCCGGCAGCATGTAGCTGGCGTTGTAGACCAGGCTGTAGGTCCAGGCGCTCAGGCCTTCGTTCAGGTTGCCCCAGACGAGTACGCCGGAGAGGAAGCTGCACAGGAAGCGCAGCACACCGGCCATAAAGGTGCCGAAAGCCACGCCGACCATCCGGTTCTTGAAGGGGCGGGCAAACAGCTCAGCCGTGCCCAGCGCCATAAAGGCGATGAGGTAGTCCAGCAGGACTTCGCCCAGGAAGTACAGGAAGGTGGGCGTCGGGGGTGCCCAGAAGCCCAGCAGCATTTGCAGGCAGCCGTTGACCAGGCCGGTGAACAGGCCCCACTTGACGCCATGGCGGAAGGACACCAGCACAAAGGGCAGCATGCTCAGCAGGGTGACGCTGCCGCCGTTGGGCATGGTGAAGATCTTGATGTTCGACAGCACGGTGCCGATGGCGATCATCAGGGCGCACTCCACCAGAATGCGGGTCTTGGAATAGGAATTCGACATTTTGGATTCGCTCCTCTAAAATATAGTACACAAAAACAAAATACGCCTGCGATCAGCAGGCGTAGAGGCTTCGTTTGTGAAAGATGGGAACATTCCGCAAACTACCTACGCCGGCATTACCCGGATCAGGTTCAAGGGTACTCCGCAGTGTGCGGATCTCAGCCTTTCGGCGCCCCTGTTTTCATGTCCGCCTCCCAGTATAGTCGTCCGACGCCAAAAGTCAAGCCCCGGCGGGCATATTGCGCCCCTCCGCCTCATATTTTTTACCAAGGAGTCTTGCGGAGGAGGGGACAGGGCATGAAAGTGGAACCGGAACAGCGGGCCGCACTGCTGGGGGAGTACATCGCAAAAAACAGCGCAACGGTGCGGGCCGCAGCGCGGGCGTTCGGGTGCAGCAAATCCACCGTGCACAAGGATGTTTCGTCCCGGCTGCGGCGGGTGGACCCCGACTTGTTCCAGCGGGTGCAGGCAGTGCTGGCCCGGAACAAGGCCGAGCGGCATCTGCGGGGCGGGGCGGCCACTCGCCGGAAATACGGCAAAAAATAAGAGCAGCGGCGCATCCTTATATATAGGTTATATAAGAGTGCGCCGCTTTTGCTGCTATTTGCTGCGGAATTGTTCCAGCGCGGCCTTTTCGAGCCGGCTGACCTGCGCCTGGCTGATGCCGATCTCCCGCGCCACCTCCATCTGCGTTTCGCCCTTGAGGTAGCGCAGCTCCATGATCCGCTTTTCGCGCGGGGTCAGGGACGCGACGGTCTCCCGGAACTGCAGGCCGCTGATCCAGCTGTCCTCGCCGTCGGGGTCACGCACCTGGTCGATGACATACATGGCGTCGCCGCCGTCGGTGTAGAGCGGCTCCTCAAGGCTGAGTGGTTCCACCACCGACTCCAGCGCCGCCGTCACCTCCCGGCGGGACAGGCCCGCCTGCTGCGCGATCTCGTTCACCGTAGGCTCCCGGCCCAGCTGCTTTTCCAGCGTCTCCCGCGCCTGCATGGCTTTATAGGCCGTATCCCGCAGCGACCGGCTGACCCGCAGGGCGTTGTTGTCCCGCAGAAAGCGGCGGATCTCGCCGATGATCATCGGGACGCCGTAGGTGGAGAACCGCACGTTCTGGGCCGGATCAAAGTTGTCAATGGCCTTGATCAGCCCGATGCAGCCTACCTGAAACAGGTCGTCGAGATTCTCGCCTCGCTGGGCGAACCGCTGCACCACGCTGAGCACCAGCCGCAGGTTGCCCTCGATCATCTGCTGGCGGGCGGCGGCGTCGCCCGCATGGGCCCGCGTCAGCAGCTCCCGCTTCTGTGCTTCGGTCAGGATAGGCAGCTGTGCCGTATCCATCCCGCAGAGCTCGACTTTGTTGTACATCCGCGCCCCTCCGGTTTCGTTTTGACGTTACCGGAAGTATGGGGCGTGGGCAGGGGAATCATGCGTGGGAATTTTTGCCCGCTCAGTCCTCCAGCTTCTTTTTCAATTCCCGGATGATGCGTTTTTCGAGGCGGGAGATGTAGCTCTGGCTGATGCCGAGGGCATCGGCGGCCTCTTTCTGGGTGCGCTCGACACCGTCCAGCAGCCCGAAGCGCAGTTCCATGATCTGGCGCTCCCGCGGGGAGAGCAGGGCCACCGACTGCCGGAGGGTGGCCCGCTCGGCACTCTGTTCGAGCCGCTGGCTGACCAGGTCTTCGTCGCTGCCGAGGATGTCGGAGAGAAGCAGCTCGTTGCCGTCACCGTCCACGTTCAAAGGCTCGTCGATGCTGGCCTCCTGGCGGCGGTTGGAACTTTTGCGCAGATACATCAGGATCTCGTTGCCGATGCAGCGGCTTGCGTAGGTGGCGAGTTTGATGTTTCGTTCCGGCGTGAAGGTGTTGACCGCTTTGATCAGCCCGATGGTGCCGATGGAGATCATGTCCTCGGCAGGGACGCCGGTGTTTTCGTACTTTTTGGCAAGGTAGACCACCAGCCGCAGGTTGTGGGTGATGAGGTCATCCCGCGCGGTGCGGTCGCCTGCCATCATCCGGGCGAGCAGGGCTTTTTCCTGCTCCGGCGTCAGGGGCGGCGGCAGGCTGGGCGCCCCGGCGACATAGTGGGCAGCGCCGGGGCAGACGAACAGGACGTACAGCCGACGGAAAAACGATAACAGGTGATTCAACGAAAAGCCTCCTTTTTGTGGGCGGGATTCTTGGGTGCTGCCAATGAGGGCAAGGCCCGCTGCTTTGTGCCTAAGTGGGCCTATGCGGACAGCAGGGCTGGCCCGGCCCCCTATCAGGGGAGCTGTCTGCGAAGCAGACTGAGAGGTTCAACGGCTCATCGGAACGCAGCATCGGGCACAACGGCAGGCGAGAGCAACAGCTCCCAGCCACCCGGCGGGGGCGGAAGGTCACAGAAGGCCGCATAGAGCGGCTGAGCCGGAGCCGAAGCCAGCACGGCCGGGACGGCGGGCAGGATGCAGTGTCCGGCCACCGTAGTGCAGGGGACGAACCGCAGGCCGAGTTCGGGCGGCGGCAGGGTGGAAGGGGCCGCGAAGTAAGCGGATAAGTAGGAGCGCAGCGGGCCGGGCAGGGCGTTCTGCACGGCGTCAAAGCGCACGAGTACGACTTCCCGCCCTGAAAGCGGTTCCTGCACCGAGAACCCGGTGTCGCAGAAGGCCCGGAGTGGGAGGGATACGCCGCCGATTTGCAGAGTGACGGGAAAAGACTGCCCGCCGTTCCGGCCCAGAAACCGCAGGATGCCCTGCACGGCCAGATACACGCCCCCGGCGCAGACCAGCAGCAGACCCGGCGAGAGGGAAAGGTAGACGCTGAAATTGTTGGCTTGTGCGCCGGGTAGGAGTATGGCTCCTGTCAGCGCGAAGTGAAGGGCTGCGAACCATGCCAGCAGCCGCAGAAAGCACCGCCCGCCCGGAAACCCATAGCCAAGCAGGACAATGCCGGCCCCGGAGGCCAGCTGATACCCGGCCGATACCGGCCACGGCAGGGCAGGGGCCAGCAGGATGAGGGAGGCCGCCGCCCCGGCCAGCGCCCCGCCTACGATCCGCCCGCCCGATGTGCTCACGCCGCACAACAGGCCCGCCGCCAGCAGAAACAGAGCGGTCGTGAGAAAGTTGACCAGCAGAAGAACATCGAGATAGATCACGGCCCGGATAAGCCCCGCCCCCTTTTGGGAGATTATAGCAGGAGGAGGACGAAAAATTTGCAGGAAACAGGGGAGGTGGACTTTGGATGAGCGCTCAGGCATCGCTGCGCTCGACAGACTGTTTTCAAAGAGGGACACCCTGCATCCACCTCCTGCGAGGCGCACACCCCCCGCCTGAAAGCTTTTTTCATAAATTTTCGAAAAAGACTTGCAAAATATAGGCAAAAGAGGTATAATCCTACTCGCAGCAGCTTTTACCGCTGTAAAGCTCTGGATATATGCCTCTTTAGCTCAGTCGGTTAGAGCACCTGACTGTTAATCAGGGTGTCGCCTGTTCGAGTCAGGCAAGAGGCGCCAACAAATCAGCGGCGGGGATCACACCTGCCGCTTTTTTCATGGATGCAGGCTGTAACTGTTTTGTGACATTTTTCACACTTTCTTCAAAATTAACGGTTTCTTAAAAAATGTCCTCTTGAAGAAGCTGTCAGATTGTGGTATACTGCATCTAAGCTTTAGGAAGTTTCCTGAAGCGTTTGGTAGATCAAAGGGTAGGCGCTCCCTTCTTTTTGATAGCAGCTTGGCCTCTGCTTTGCCCTGGTTCTCCGCAGGGCAGGGCAAAGCAGAGGGCTATGCGCTGCTTTTGATGGAGCGTGACAGAACCTTTTCTCCTGCGTCAAAATCTGCATCCTGTCTGCTGTCTGCGTGATGCGTACAAAGTCTTACTTGTACATTTCCGCACAATGTGCTAGAATATGGAAGGCAGTTTTGAATATTAGAACACAGAGAAGAGATCGTTTCCGAAGGTTGTCGGTCTCTTGTAAAGGAAACATCTATGCGTTATACTTATGTGCGGCAGCACGACACGACCGACTGTGCAGCTGCCAGTCTCGCAATGGTGTGCCTCCATTACAAAAAGGAAATCACCATCACCCGCTTACGCGATATGATGGGAACCGACATGAAGGGCACGAACCTCGTGGGCCTGCAGAAAGCCGCCAATGAGCTTGGCTTCAACACGGCCGCTGTCCGAGTGGACCGCGAGAATTTTCTGAGTGATTTCACACTTCCCTGCATTGCGCAGGTCATCACCGACCAGGGTTTGACCCACTTCGTGGTCATCTTCAAGAAGACCACGATCAAGGACGATGATGCCCGCCGCAAGCATGTGTTGAAGGAAGAAGAAAAAAAGGCTGACACTTCCAAGAAGTACAAGTGCAAGGATTACGTCATCATCGGTGACCCTGCCAAGGACCTCGAAAAGATCAGCTTGGACGACTTCTATAAAAACTTCACTGGCGTTCTGTTGCTGATGAACCCCACATCGGAGTTCAAGGGCGGCAAGGCAAAGAAAGCTGGCACCAGCATCAACGGCACCAGCACCGATGCAAACGCCAAGGGGAATAAGAACACCGGCAAGTACCACATGCTCAAGCGGTATTTCGACCTGCTCTGGCCCCAGAAAAAACTTTTTATTTATGCTATCCTCTGTTCGGTGATTCTTACGGTCATCGGCATCGTCTCTACAGTGTTCAATAAAGCACTGATGGATGAAGTGCTTCCGTATGGGTTGAAGAACTTACTCATCACCCTGATCCTTGTGTTCAGCGTGGTCAACCTCACGAGCAACCTGCTCAGCACGGTTCGCGAGTGGATCTTGATCTTCCTGTCCATCCGGATCGACATCCCACTGATGCTGGGCTACTTCGAGCATGTGTACAAACTGCCGATGAAGTTCTTCGCAACGCGGAAGACCGGTGAGATCACCACCCGTTACTCCGATGCAAGCACCATCAAATCGGTTCTGACCAACATCGCGATGACCATCGTGATGGACGTGGTGATGGCCGTAGGCGTTGGCATCGTGCTGTTCCGGATGAACTCCTCGCTGTTCTCGCTCACCCTGTTCAGCACCGCGCTGAGCCTGCTTCTTGTCATCATCTTCAAGCAGCCGTACAAGCGGATCAATGAAGAGACGATGCAGCAGTCTGCAATGCTGAACAGCCAGATGATCGAGAGCTTGCGCGGCATTGAGACCATCAAGTGCAATGCCTGCGAAGACCGCGAGCTGGAAGCTCTGGAGCGTGAGTACATCAAGAGCCTGAAGATCAGCCTCCGGTCCAGCAAGATCAGCACCGGCCAGTCTCTGGTGTCGATGGTGATCTCCACTCTGCTGAATATGGTGACCACTTACGTGGGTATCATGCAGGTGTTGAACGGTGAGCTGACACTGGGCGGTTATATGGCATTCACCACGCTGTCCGGTTACTTTACTTCTCCGGTGAGCGACCTGATCTCGATGCAGATGTCGATTCAGGAAGCCGATATCTCCATGAAGCGTCTGACCGAGATCATGGATTATGAATCGGAACAGGCCGAAGATGAAGAGCACACCGAGATGGAACAGATCGAAGGTGACATCGAATTCAAAGATGTCACGTTCCGATATGGCAACCGCAGCCCCGCACTGAACCACATCTCCTTCACCATCCCGCAGGGGCAGAAGGTGGCGCTGGTTGGCAGCAGCGGCAGCGGCAAATCGACCATCACCAAACTCCTGCTCAAGTATTATGAGCCGGAGAGCGGCGAAATTGATGTGAACGGTATCAACCTCAATGAGTATACCAACGCATCGGTACGTCGTGCGATCTCTTACGTCCCGCAGAATGTCGAGCTGTTCAGCAAGACTCTGTTTGAGAATATCCGGATCTCGCGTCCGGAAGCCACCCTTGAGCAGGTCAAGGACGCTGCCAAAAAGGCAGATGCACATGAGTTCATCCGCAAGCTGCCGCTGCAGTACAACACCTATCTGGAAGAAGCCGGCAACGGCCTGTCCGGTGGTGAAAAGCAGCGCATTGCTCTGGCTCGTGCGTTCCTGAAGGACTCGAACCTCTACATTCTGGACGAATCGACCAGCAGCCTGGACTTTGGCACAGAGAATACCATTTTTGATATGATCTACAACCAGCTGGCTGACAAGTCGATGCTCATCGTGGCACACCGCCTGTCCACCGTTCGTGACTGCGACCAGATCTTGGTCATGGATCACGGCGAGATCGTGGAGCGCGGCACACACGATGAACTGCTGGCAAAACAGGGCAAGTATTACGAGCTTTGGAACTTGCAGCAGGGCATCTTCCGCCGCAAGAAGGAAGAGCCGAAACCCATTGCTCACGCCGCAGTGGTCGAGGAAGACGATGACGGCGATGAGGCGATCACTTATTAAGTTGCAATCGAGTGCGCACTCGATTACATAAAAATGGCTTTGGATGGTTGCGCAGCCTGAAGAAGTCCTAAATTCGATTCAATCATTTGAAGGGAGTAATTCATTATGATGATGCCTGCAAACTACTCTGTTATCGCAGAGAACGAGATGACCTATGTTGTTGGTGGTGGCGTGATCGAGGCTATCGGCGCCGTTACCGCTCCGATCTGGACTCTTGACAACGTCAAGACCTTCAACACCAACATTGTGACCATCGTTGGTAACGCTAAGCTCCAGAACGTTGTGAACAAGACTCTGGGCTATGTCTTCAGCGGCGATGCTAACTGGAAGCAGCTGGGCCAGAACCTGAAGGGTCTGTTCGTTGCTGCGAACGGCCACTTCGGCGATTCTTTTGCTACCACTCTGGGCACTGTTGCTGCTGTCTACAACCTGGGCAATGCTACCGTTGCTAACAAGGCTGGCGACACTGTTCTGTTCAAGGGTCCTGCCGATAAGAAGGCATACAAGGGCAGCTTCAACGGTAAGGATTTCTTCATCACCGAGGCCTAATCTTAGCTGAATAGTTGGTGTATTTCATTCGCACCGCCCTACATTGTAGGCGGGGCTGATGATAATGCCTCGTAATGGTGTGCCAGGAGGCGTAAGCCTTCTGGCACACCTTATTTTTATAATGTCACTTATTATATCCCCTTGAAAAGCGTGGATGCAGACAGTTTGTCTGCGGCACCGGAGGGGTGTAATAGGTGATCGTGTGTGGAAAATAAGAAGCAAAAAGGAGAGGTGTCACCGCAGGTGACGGAGAGGTTGTACAACGGCAGACCTTCCGGCAACAATGAGGCTCCAATTTATTTTCCATAGACGATGACCTATTGCAAAATCTAAAGAAACAGGTGGACGATACCATGAGAGAAATTCAAGTTGCAGAACACAAGACCCTGAAGCTGACCAATGTGCTGTCGCGCAAGGTGGAAGTTGAGGATATGGGCAATCTGGCCATTGTGCTGACCCAGATGCAGAACTTTATCCGCAGCCATGATGCCATGCCGGTGGGCCCCATCGTGCAGTGCGTGAAGATGCGCAAGGGCCCCAACCCCACGGCGGAGATCTACTTCATGCAGCAGGTCAACCAGCTGATCCCCCGACTGGACCCCGGCTACCAGATGGATGCTCTGCTGCGGGTGCGCAACTGCCTGTATGCTCACTACACCGGCCCCATGAGCTACAGCAACCTCGCCAGCCAGAAACTGGATATCTATGCGTTCGAGCATGAGATCGAGACGACCGGCGATTCGTACAGCGTCTATGTCAATCAGGACGACGACAACGGTGTGCTCGACGTCTTTATGGAGACCAAGTGATTATGACGACCATTCAGAACCTTTCCGACCTGCAGGATCGCCGCATCATGATGGAAAAGCGTGTGCCGCCCTTTGGCTACGCGATGATCCTTCTGGTGGCGGGCCTGCTGGTCTTCCTGACCATCTGGAGCACCCAGAACTACCGCACCTACGTCAGCCAGTCGACCGGCACGGTGCAGGCAAGCAACAAGACCTATATCATGTCCAGCTACTCCGGCTCCATCACCGAGCTCAACATCTCGGAGGGCAGCTATGTCAACGAGGGCGACCTCATCGCCCATGTCAAGAGCACCGACATCGACATGCAGCAGGACAGCTACAAGAGCCAGCTGGAGATCTATCAGAAGCAGAAGGCACAGTATGAAAAGCTGCTGAAGTCCATTCAGGACGACACGAACTATTTCAGCGAGACCGACCTGGACGACCAGCCCTACTATTACCAGTATGAGAGCTACAAGAGCCAGGTGCAGCAGAAGGCCTTTGACGCTTCGCCCTATCAGGCGGCGGGCTACTCCGACGAGCAGATCAAGGCCCTGATGGAGCAGAACCAGAGCGAGATCGAGGCGCTGTACTACTCCACGCTGCAGTCCATCACCAGCAACCTGACCAGTGTGCAGACCAACATCGACAACATTCAGGCCCAGCTGGATACGCTGGCAAGCGGCGCGAACGATTACTACATCTATGCGCCCACGTCCGGCGTCATCCACATGGACACCCCCTATAAGGTGGGCATGGTGCTGAGCGCCGGTTCGGCACTGGCCACCGTGGCCAGCGAGAACAGCGATCAGGAGATCGTGGCGGCCCTGACCGTCAGCGACCGGCCGCTCATCAACGTGGGCGACCCCTGCAAGATCGCCATCACCGGCCTGTCGGAGTATTCCTACGGCAACCTGACCGGCACGGTGACTTCCATTGACAGCGATGTGACCTCCACCGAGTCCGGCTCGTACTACAAGATGACCATCAAGCCCAACAGCACCTACGTGGTGAGCAACAGCGGCGACAAGGTCGATCTGGCCAACGGTATGAGCGTGACCGCCCGTGTCGAGTACGACAAGCTGACTTACTTTGAATATGTCATGGAGGCCCTGGGCGTTTTGTTCCGTTAAACAGCGTCCGCAAACTCAACGCCCAAAGAGGTACGATAGAATGAAACTGAACCCGAAACAGCTGGCCGTAAGCGCCGCCCTGCTGGGCCTGCTGGCCGCAGGCGCAGCGCTGCCCGCAGCCGCAGCCAGCCCCATTTCTGCCCCGGCTGCCATCACCTTCCCGTGGAGCCCTGTGGCGGCTGAGAGCGTGGAAACAGGGGACTATGCCCCCACCATGACCGTGGGCACGGCCCAGCAGCTTTCGCCGGTGGTCCAGCCGCAGAAAGCCGCCAGCCGAAACGGCGTGAGCTACGTTTCCGATAACCCGAACATCGTTTCGGTCGGGGAGGACGGCGTGGCGCAGGCGGTGGGTCTGGGCACGGCGAACATCACGGCCACCTGTGGCGATGTCAGCTGCACCTACACCATCACCACCCAGCCCGACAGCACGATGATCGCGACCGAGATGGACATCACGCTGGCCTCCAGCACCATTGCCGTGGGCGACACCACGTCGCTCTCGCTGGCAGTGCTGCCCACCACGGCAGCAAACTATATCAGCGTCTCGCTGAGCTCCTCCGATCCCGGCGTGGCCACTGTGAACAACTTCGGCAAAGTGACCGGCGTGGCCCCCGGCAAGGCGACCATCACGGCCACCGCCGGGGATGTGACCTGCTCGGCGACCGTGACCGTCGTGGCGGCCTCCTCCAGCTCGGCGTCCACCGGCCCGGTGGAGTCCATCTCCCTGAACACGAACTACATCGTGCTCAAGCCGGGGGCTTCCGGCACCATCACCGGCTCGGTGGCCCCCTCTTCGGCCTCCCAGAAGCTGACCTTTACCAGCAAGGATAAGAAGATCGCCACCGTGAATGGAAATGGCGTCGTGACCGGCGTTGCCACCGGCGCGACCTCCATCATCGTTTCCAACGGCAAGGTCTCTTCGTCGGTGACGGTCATCGTCAACCGCACGGCGTCCGCGTCCAGCAGCGGCACGGACAGCACCGGGGAGGGGACGGCTCCGACGGAGACCGACCCCATCGTGGCCTCCATTGAGAATGCGGCTTCCGATACCATCTCCTACCCGCAGAGTCAGGTCCCGGTGCTGACCACCGCGATGCTGAACGCCCTGCGCACCACGGGCCGCACCCTCGTGCTGGAAGCGGAGGACTACACCCTGACCGTGGACGGCTCCACCATCCGCAACACCACCAGCGAGGTGAACACCGCGCTGACCTTTGCGCCCGACGAGTACGGCCTGCGCTTCACCCTGAACGAGGGCGAGGACATGCCCTGCGGTGTGACCATCACCATGACCGGCGAAAATGCCGGGTACAGCCGCCTGTACCTGCACAACGCCGTGAGCGGGAAGTGGCAGTTCCTCAACAGCTACAAGGACGGCGTGGCACATGCTGACGTGGCGGGCGAGTATCTGCTGACCAACCAGAATCTGCGATTCACCAGCATCAACTGGACCTTCTTCATCGGCGCAGGCATCCTTGTGGTGGCCTGCCTCATCGCGTACGTCGCGGTCAAGAAGCGGTACTGGTTCTGGTAAATCCGCAGGCAATCAAAACAGAAAACGTAAAAAGCGATGGCCGTTTCGGGCCATCGCTTTTTTTTGTGCTGGAGAGTTTTGCTTTATAGTTTGAAATACCCCGCCGGTTCATCGTCCTGGCTGCGGTGCTCCATCAAAAAGGTATCGAGCCAGCGGCCATGGCAGTCCCGCGCAATGCGCTCACGGCGGCCCACCAGACGGAACCCGCATTTCAGGTGCAGACCTTTGGACGCTGCATTGTCCTGCAAGACCGTGGATTGCAGCGTCCAGTAACCGGCCGCTTCGGCCTGCTGGCAGAGGGTGGTGAGCAGGTGATACCCCAGCCCCCGGCCTCGGAACCGTTCGCCGATGTAGATGCTGACCTCGGCCACGCCACGGTAGCACCAGCGGGGGTCGACCCGGTGCAGGGCCGTCCAGCCTGCCAGGACGCCATCGTCCTCCACCACAAGGCGGCATTCTTTGATGTGGGAGGCATCCCACGCGGGATAGGGCGGGCAGTCGGTCTGGAAGGTGGCGTGCTCGGTGGCGATGCCTTCCAGATAGATCTTGGATACTGCCGGCCAATCTTCCGGCGTCATGGGCCGGACTGTGATCTCATTCATATGTTCCCCTGAACGGAGCCGCAATGCTCCGCGATTCCTCAAAAATTCTTCCGATTCTTTCAGTATAGCAGACTTTCCGGCAAAGTACAATGTTTTTAGCCGGAAACTGCACGCCTGCCCGGCAGTTGGCCGCCGGGCGCGGTAGCTTTGGGCAGGAGGTGGTCTTTTTTTATCCGAGATACCTTTTCGAAAACGGTCGGTTGTGCTACAATAGAAGAAAATTCCAGCTGTTTTCGCTCGTGCAGAGCATGATGACAGCCCGGTTGGAGGAGACGTGCGCTCCGGGCCGGGGCAGCGCAAAGGAGAGTGCCGATGAAAAACATCCTGAGACGGCTGGCTGTGCTGGTCTGCCTGATGCTGGCACTGGCCCTGCCCGCCTTTGCCGAAGGGGAAAAGGGCGAAGCCAACATCACCCCGCAGACCACGATGAAGGAACTGCGCGAAAACCCCAGCATCAAGGGGTCGGGCATTTACACCTATGTATATGTCTGGGAGCGGGATTGTGGACTGCTGAAAAACAGCAAAGACAACGATACGATGCTGGATGTGATCGGAAAAGAATCCATCAACAGCTGTGTGGCTGGGATGAACTTTCTAATCGACACGTATAATACAGGAACACAAATTACGTACAAACTCTATACGCCGGAAGAAATTGCAGAGGACAAGACGCGCGACCATGCGGAACTCTATTATTTCCCGGCAGATAAGCCCAATGCAAAATATGCGGTCGTGCTTTCGGGCAACGCACTGTTTTACAGCGGCGAGATGCGGGGCGGTGTTTCCACTGCATGGGAACTGCATCAAAAAGGATATGCGGTATTTGCACTTCGGTATCGGATCGGAAGTGAAGCAAAGGACAACGCACCGATTCAGGACCTTGGCCGTGCGATTCAACTGATTACGGCCAACGCAGAAAAATTTGGGGTCCAGACGGAAGATTATGCGCTGCTGGGATATTCTTCCGGTGGTCAGATTGCGGGCGTATTCTGCGGGCAAGAAGTGGGATATCCTCGTTACAATGTGCCTCGGCCCGGCGTACTGCTGTTGGCGTATCCGATCAATAATTTCTATGAAGCAAAACCGATTTACCGTTGGCTGATCGATACGTATTCGGAAGATCTGCGCTACTACGATTATAATATTTCCGGCTGTGTGACACCGGATTTTCCGCCAACATATTTCTGGTATGGGTTGAATGACATTTTGTTGATGGCCTTCAATTATTATGAGCAGGGCCCGGCACTTCAAAAAGCACTGGCGAGAAATGGTGTTCCGTACCACGAAAGTGTGTACAAACGTGCGTTCCACGGTATTGGCATAGCAGAGGGAACGGATGCAGAAGGCTGGCTCAACGATGCCGCCGCCTTCTGGGAAGAGCAGACCGCGCAGGCGCAGCAGCCTGCCGCATAAGGATCAAGAAAGGAAGCGTTGTAGGATGAAGAATTGGAACGAGACGTTCCGCAGCCTGAATGTGGGCCTGCCGGACGATGTGGAGCGGCTGAAAGCCGCCGGGTATTATCAGGAGGCCATCGAGCGGATCGACGCCTATCTGGCCGAGGACTGGACGGTGACCCAGAACAGCCCCCGCAGCCAGGGCGCGGAACCGGTGGGAGAGGAGCTGCCCCAGAAGAACCCCACGCCCCACGGTGTGGAGGCCCTGCGGGACGCGATGCTGGCCCAGCGGGAGATGATGCGCCGCATCCCGGCAGAATACTGCTACACCGAGGACGAAGCCGTGGCCCGGATGCAGGGAATGGTGCGGGACTTCACGCGCGAGGAGTTCCGGCTTCTCGTGAAGGAGGGCCGGGTGGACTGGCGGTTCGTGGAAGGGGAGAAGCACTACCTCGACCGCTTTGCCGAAACGCTGCTGGCGACCCATGCTGACCTCGCCGCCCGCCAGATCGACCCGCCTGCCCCCGGCACCTCGGCGCGGGAGTTCCGCAACCGCCAGCATGAACAGATGGAGCGGGACGGCCAGGCAAGCGCCCGCATCACCCTGAAGACCAGCGTTGGCATGTCGGACGAAGCCTTTGCCGCCGCACTGGCCGAGGCGAAGGCGGAGGGGCGGAACAGTGTGCATGTCCGCGCCTGGCTGCCCATCCCGGCCGCCTGTCTTTCCCAGAGCGAGATCGAGCTGCTGGACTGCACCGAGCCGCCTGCCCGCATCGCGGACGAGAACGCGCCCCAGCGGACGGTCTTCTGGGAGGCAGACCTCACCGAGAACCGCCGCTTCGGGGTGGAGTACCGCTACCGGACCACGGCCGTCTACACAGACCCGATGGACATCCAGCCGGATGCACAGCAGCCGACCTTTGACACCGGCGAGGAAGCGCCGCACATCGTCTTCACGCCCTATCTGCGGGCGCTGGCCCACCAGCTGACCGACGGCATCACCGACCCGGCGGAAAAGGCAAAGCGCATCTACGATTACGTCACCCTGAACGTGCGCTACCACTATCAGCCCGCCTACTTCGTGCAGGAGTGCCTGCCCGACCAGTGCGCCCGGAACCGCCGGGGCGACTGTGGCATCATGGCACTGACCTTCATCACCCTCTGCCGTCTGGTGGGCATCCCGGCCCAGTGGCAGAGCGGCCTGTCCGTCTCGCTCACAGGTGTGGGCTGCCACGACTGGGCCATGTTCTACATCGCGCCCAAGGGCTGGATGTATGCGGACTGCTCGTTCGGTGCGTCGATGGCGCGGCAGGGCGATGAAAAGATGCGCCGCCACTACTTCGGCAGTCTGGACACCGGGCGGATGGTGGCGAACCGCGCCTTCGAGGCCCCCTTCGACCCGCCCATGACCGGCTTCCGCTCCGACCCCTACGACAACCAGTCCGGCGAATGCGAGGTGGACGGCGTGGGCCTGTACGGCGATGCCCTTGACACCCGCAAGGAACTTGTGAATTACGAATTACTGTAAAAAACACCGGGCCCTGCCTTTTGCGGGACCCGGATTTTGATGATAGGAGAAAACCATTCATGGAATATCTGGCAGGACTTTACACCCTTCTGCTGGTCACCATCTGCCTGGAACTGGCCGTGGTGCTCTGGCGCACCGGCAAAAAGCAGGGCGGTGCACCGGATCACGACGAGCTCAAGCGCTGGATGCAGCAGCAACTGGATGCGCAGGCCAGAGAGTTTGCGGCCAGGCAGTCGGCCCTTGCTGAGCAGAATCACACCGCCCTGCGCAGCGTCAGCGAGACGCTGCAGACTGCGGTGCAGAACATGAGCACGACGCTGGCACAGGGGCAGGACAGCCAGCAGCAGCTTCTGGAACGCCGTCTGCGTTCGCTGGAAGCATCCAACACTCAGAAGCTGGAAGAGCTGCGCCGGAGCATGGTCGAGAGCATGACTGCTCTGCAGGCCGAGAACAACCGCAAACTGGATGAGATCCGCCACACCGTTGATGAACAGTTGCAGGATACCCTGCAAAAGCGGGTGAGCGAGAGCTTCAAGGCCGTCAACGAGCAGCTGGAACAGGTGTATAAGGGGCTGGGCGAGATGCAGAACCTTGCCGCCGACGTCGGCGGGCTGAAGCAGGTGCTCTCCGGCGTCAAGACCCGCGGCATCCTCGGCGAGATCCAGCTGGGGGCCATTCTGGAAGAGATCCTTGCCCCGGAACAGTACGAGACCAACGTGGCCACCATCCCCGGCAGCAGCCAGCGGGTGGAATATGCCGTCAAGATGCCGGGCGTGGACGGCAGCACGGTCTGGCTGCCCATCGACTCAAAATTCCCCGGCGACACCTACGCCCATTTGCAGGATGCACAGGCTTCCGGCGATGTGCAGGCGGTGGAGAATGCCCGCCACGCGCTGGAGCTGGTGCTGCGCAGCGAGGCAAAGGACATCCGCGAAAAGTACGTGGAACCGCCCTATACCACGACGTTCGGCATCCTGTTCCTGCCGTTTGAGGGCCTGTATGCCGAGGTGGTCAATGCCGGATTGCTGGAAGTGCTGCAACGGGACTATCAGGTGAATGTGGCCGGCCCCAGCACCATGGCGGCCCTGCTGAACAGTTTGCAGATGGGCTTCAAGACGCTGGCCATCCAGAAGCGGTCGGGTGAGGTCTGGCAGCTGCTCGGTGCCGTGAAGACCGAGTTCGACAAGTTCGGGCAGGGGCTCTCCAAAATGCAGCAGCGCCTCCGCCAGACCGACGAAGAGCTTGACAACCTCATCGGGGTGCGCAGCCGCGCCATCAGCCGGAAACTGCGCAGTGTCCAGAGCCTCGACGAGGCCGCAGCGGCCACCCTGCTGGAGCTGGACGCCCCGCTCCGTCCGCTTTCCGGCGGGCAGCTCCCCCAGAGCGGGAGCCAGTGGCAGGACGGCGAACTCTGAGCTGGGCGAAAAAGCAGGAGGTGACGGAGAGGGATAAGCGGCTTGCAAAATGAGAACCCTTGTGCTATACTAAGAAAAGTTCCTAGTAAATATTTCCGGTTCGCCGGAACAGCGATACAACAGAAAAGAGGATGTCTGTTATGAGCGTGAAAAAGATCAGCGAGGCCATTCTAGGCGTAGGTGTGGATGATACCACCATCGACCTGTTCGAGAGCCAGTACCCGGTGCCCACCGGTGTGAGCTACAATTCCTATGTCATCCGGGATGAGAAGACCGCCGTTCTGGATACGGTGGACGCCCGCGCCACCGACCCGTGGCTGGAAAATCTGGCCGAGGCCCTGAACGGCACCCAGCCCGACTACCTCATCGTCTCCCACATGGAGCCGGACCACGGTGCCAACATCGCAAAGCTGGCCGCACGTTACCCGGCCATGCAGGTGGTGGGCAACGCCAAGACCTTCCAGTATATGGAGCAGTTCTTCGGTGCGGACGCCATCGCAAAGGAACGCCGCGTGGTGGTCAAGGACGGCGAGAGCCTGAGCCTGGGCAGCCACACGCTGACCTTCGTTTTTGCGCCCATGGTGCACTGGCCGGAAGTCATGGTGAGCTATGAGTCCACCGAGAAGGTGCTCTTCTCTGCCGATGGCTTTGGCCGTTTTGGCGCAGTGGCAAAGTTTGACGAACATGCCGACTGGGCCAGCGAAGCCCGCCGCTACTTCCTGAACATCGTGGGCAAGTATGGCCCGCAGGTGCAGGCTCTGCTGAAGAAGGCGGCTGCACTGGACATTCAGACCATCTGCCCGCTGCACGGCCCTGTGCTGACCGGCGATCTGAGCAAATACCTGGCCTACTATGACACCTGGTCCAGCTACAAGCCCGAAGAGCCGGAGAAGATCCTGGTCGCCAGTGCGTCCATCCACGGCCACACCCGCGCAGCAGCACACCAGATGGCCGAAAAGCTCCGCGCAAGAGGAGCCAAAGTCGTGGAGATGGACCTGACCCGCACCGATGTTTCCTACGCCGTGACCGAAGCCTTCCGCTGCGGGAAGATCGTGCTGGCCTGCGCCACCTACGACGGCTTCCTCTTCCCGCCGATGGAAAACCTGCTGGCCCACCTGAAGACCAAGAACTTCCAGAGCCGCACCATCGGCCTGATGGAGAACGGCACCTGGGCCCCCATGGCCGCCAAGCTCATGCGCACCGAACTGGAGGGCATGAAGAACATCGCCGTCTGTGAGAACGTCGTCACCATCCGTTCGGCAGTCAGTGCCGCATCGGAGGCACAGATGGAGCAGCTGGCGGAAGAGCTGATCGCAAAATAAGAATACACAGCAAAAACAAGGGCCCGGCACCGGAAGTGTCGGGTCCTTGCTCTTTCTCTCGTTCTCTTATCGCTTTTTCTGCCTCAGAAGCACCAGTCCGCTCACGGCGACAAGGCCGCCGAGGAGAGCGAGACCGGCACCGGCCTGACCGAAGGCGTCACCGACCGCACCGACGAGGGGGCTGGCGGGGATCATGAGCAGGCTGTAGGCCATGCTGTCCACGCTGATGAGGGTGGCGCGCTGGTCGCTGGGGATGGCGTCGTTGAGCTGCTGGATCTCATGCAGGAGGTAGACCTGCAAAACGCCTTGCACCAGCATCATGCCGAAGATGCCGCCCCAGGCAGGCGCGGTGCCCACCAGAAGGGTGCCCGCACCGCAGAGCAGGGCACAAACGGCGTAGAACTGCCGCATGGAGCAGAACCGGACCCGGCGTCCGGCCTCGGTGCCGAGGACGCAGGCGATGCCGCCCAGCAGCAGGGGAAGGAACAGCACTTCGGTGGGCCAGCCCAGCTCAATGAGACGCTGCTGCAAAAACATCTTGGTCAGGTAGCTGGGCACCGAGATGATCGCACTGGATACGATGAGCTTCGCGGCCAGCGGGCAGGTGCGCAGAACATGCAGACTGTCCTGCACGAGCAGGGTGAATTGACCGGGCAGGTCGTGCAGGGATTGCCGGGCCCGGTTGGCCTGCGCTGCCGTGACGATGGGTTCGTTCATCCATCGGCAGGCGAGGGTGGAGACGCCCTCGAACAGGGCGCTGAGCAGATAAAAGCCTGCAAAGCCGAGGAACCGCTGGACCGTGCTGGCCAGCGAACCCAGCGCACTGGCCAGCATGGAGATCTGGGAACTGTTGGCGGAGATCTGAAGGTACTCGTCCTCGCGGTCTTCCGTCTTGAGGCTGTCGTAGACAAGGGCCGTGAAGGTGCCGGAGAACAGGGTACTGTACAGTGCATTCAGCGCCATTGCGAAGCAGATGGCAAACAGATTCGGTGCAAACGCCATCAGCAGGTTGGAGGTGACGGCCAGCACACCGCCGGACACAAGGGCTTTTTTGCGGCCCAGCAGATCTGCCACCATGCCGCTGGGCACTTCGCACAGCAGGTTGACGATATGGAAAACACTTTCGGCCAGGCCGATCTCCCACAGGGAGAACCCCCGTGCGGCCAGCAGCGCGACCCACACGGCGTCGGTGATCCGCAGGCCGGAGAAGAAGTCGGCCGTATACACACAGCCAAGCTGCCGCTTGATGTTGAGCGTTGATCTTTTATTTGATTTCATGGAAAGCACCTTTTCATTTTTACAAGATGAAACAGTGCCCACCCTTAGAGTCTCTTTGTACAACCTCTCCGTCACCTTCGGTGACACCTCTCCTGGTAGGAGAGGCCTTGGCATTGCGCAAACTCCATCTTTTCCCCCTTCGAGGGAGCGGACTGCGCAGCAGACTGAGAGGGCTATTCCTAAAAATGGGCACACTTCGAGCCGGAAATGCTTAAGGGTTTCCTTTTTTGAAGAAAACGCAGCCGTTCCAACCCATGTGGGTGCACCCTCCTTCCAGTAAAACGTTACGCTCAGCATACCATATCCCGGCGGAAAACACAAGCAAAAACGGAAAATTGCCACAAAATCCGCTTCTGCGCTTGCAAACCGCGCCGAAATGTGGTAAGATGATTTCTGGTTATGAAAACCTGATATGCAAAAACGCAGCGACGGAGAAAGTACGTGCAGTGTGTCCAGCAAAGAGAGAAGCTTCACCGGCTGAAAGGGCTTCCGAGAGAGACGTGCACCGAAGTTCGCTCCTGAGCGGCCCGCGTGAACGGCTGAAGACAGCCTGCTAGTGCGGGACGGTGCGCCCCGTTACGGCGTTTGAGCGCCGCTCCTTATAAAAAGAGCGGAAACCGGGTGGTACCGCGGAGTAAAGTTTACAGCTTCGTCCCCTTTGCCGAAAGGCAGAGCGGGACGGAGCTTTTTTGTTACCCGCTGAACAAGAAGAAAACCGAGAAGGAGAGAATTTCCATGCAAGCAATGATCGACGAGCTGGCCAAACAGGCTGAAGAAAGCCTCGGTCAGGTCTCTTCCAAGGAGACGCTGGCCACGTTCTGGCAGGAATATCTGAGCAAAAACGGCAAGATCCCCGCGCTGATGAAGAATCTGCGCTCCGTCGCGCCGGAAGAGCGCCCCGCCATGGGCAAGATCATCAACGAACTGAAGACCAAGGTGCAGGCAGACTACGATGCTGCCGCCGCCAAGGTGAAGGAAGCCGAGCTGGCCGCCCGCAACGCCGCCGAGACCGTGGACATTACCCTGCCCGCCAAGACCCGCGCGGTCGGCGGCCTGCATCCGCTGACGCTGGTCACCAACCAGATCATCGACGTCTTCTCCGGCATGGGCTTTGCTGTGGCGGACGCCCCGGAGATCGAGGATGACGACCACAACTTTACCCGCCTGAACGTCCCGAAGGACCACCCCGCCCGCGATATGCAGGATACCTTCTACCTGTCCGATGAGTTCCTGCTCCGCACCCAGACCTCCGGCGGCCAGATCCGCACCATGGATTCCCAGAAGCCGCCCATCAAGGTGCTTATCCCCGGCCGCGTCTTCCGTTCCGACTCCGACGCGACCCACAGCCCCATGTTCCACCAGATGGAAGGTCTGGTCGTGGACAAGGGCATCACCCTGGGCGATTTGCAGGGTGCCCTGAACACCTTCGTGCAGAAGTTGTTCGGTGCCGACACCCGCACCCGCCTGCGCCCGTCCTACTTCCCGTTCACCGAGCCCAGCGTCGAAGTCGATGTCAGCTGCTTCGAGTGCCACGGCAAGGGCTGCCCCCTGTGCAAGCACACCGGCTGGA
>OHDN01000109.1_pt1 | contig 64401 bp, 69 predicted proteins | sample 1566971 | NCBI WGS metagenome assembly OHDN01 (sample SAMEA3879538, study PRJEB24766) | human gut metagenome | biome: human-associated habitat; feature: feces | place: USA | collected 1985/1987
AAATGCCATAATTCTTTTTCCATCTCTATATGTTTTATAAATTGATTTTTCATAATCTATGGCATCCAAAACAGTAATAATATTTATTCCAAAATATTCTTTTTCATTAAAATCTAATGGTAATATTTCTACATTTTTACTTATCAGTGGATCTAAACATTCCAATGCTCTTCTACTAAATACCGGAAATATAAATCCAGGTGCATCACTTAACTCAAGCCCTTTCTCTGGTTCCATTCTTTTGACCTGAATGGGCTTCCATTGACTCAAGTGACTTCTACCATCAAACGATTGAATTTCCTCAACTTCAAAATCTCTTATGGGTATTAAATTGTCATATTCATCTAGTTCGAAGTTTAATTGCCATATTTTCATGTTTTTTCACCCCCATTGCATAAAAATCAATTGCTCTACAATTACCTTCTACTATATCAACTCCCACATACGGACTTCTGGCAGTTCCGCCAATAGCGACCGGTGCTGGTTTTATTCTCCAAAGCAATTGTAAACCCTGCGTATAACAAAACACATTATCATATCCGCCATCTTCATCAGTTTCAAACACGATAACTACTTTTCCTTCATATTCTGCAGCCTCAATAATTTTATTATCAAATTGCAATTCTTTTCCAGCTAACAATATTTTATTATTTTGAATTTCTATCATTGTCCAATAATCCTTTTATTAGTAAATGTAAGGGAATTTTTATCTAATACATTACTGCATATAAATTCCCTACAACGTAATCACCAAATACATTCTTGATTTCTTCCTGTAAAATTTTATTATTGAAAAGGAACTTTAGGAACTCAACCAATCCATCCGGTTCATCACATGTCGAAAAGCATATCCTTCTGAGATAGCAAATATCTTCTGAAATATCTTCTATCTTTTCTTTGCCGGTTAATTTTAGAATGTACTCTTCAAAATCAAATTCATCAGTACAGCAAAACTCATATTGATATAATTCCATTCGCTTATTATCTTGAATGTAATACGGAGTAATTATACACTCCTCCATTTCAATCCTAAAATCTGTCTTTAGCAAATTATACAACTCCTGAAGATTAATAAAAATTTCTCCGGCATATTCAACAGATTTAATAATCGTATTGATTTCTGTAATTCTCATTTTATTTACCTCACTCTGGTATATAATGACATATGAACCTTGCTGGGTATAAAATACCGTTGCATTTCTTTTATTCCAAATATCCTTGTCTCCTCATCTCCTGTTTAAGCTTTTCTTTACGCTCATTATCTTCTAACATTTTCCATGCGCAACAGTAAGTTTAAATTTAACCATTCAATTTAGTATTTTTTTTGCAATTATTGTACATTGTTCCAAGTCTTCTTCATAAACATCCGTTCCAAATGTTTCTACAAATATTTTATTTATTTCTTGTGCCAATGTATGAACTTGTAAACTGTAATTGGAGCAAACAAATTCATTTATCTTTTTTATTTCATTAATGTATTCATCTTTTGGAGCCATCGGGAAAAATCCAATCGGATCCCAATCATTTATAATTTGTATTATCCTTTCCATTGCTTTACCTCCTCTCCAAATAGTCTGCTTATTATAATAAAATTTATTACTCTACCGTTTCACTTTCTTCATACAGAATCCTTCTGCCCTCTGAACCGCCTGACTGATCTGTCTCTGAAGCTGTCCGACCGCATCGTCGATCTTTGTTATGTATGGTTTTATGTACGGCTCCAGTTTCTCTATCAGAGGGGATATCTTCTGACTGAGTTTGGAACCGACATTCTTTTTCCGGGCAGTAGTATTCGATAGCTTGCGTGCCGTTGTAACATGGGTGTTTTGAAGCGTCAAGGGAGCGGTTACGAATTTGTTACATTTTTGCTATATTTTAATTTTCTACCAACTCCAAATCATCTGGTAACAGAGTTCTCTGTGCTTTAGGATTTCCTTCTTCATCTAGTATTTCAACTTCATATGCCTCTCGTGGTTCCTCAAATACCATAAGTACAGCACCGATTTCACCTTTTTTTATACCCTCTTTACAATCTTTCATAATCTTTACTGTATCATATTCCTTAAACTTCATAATCTCACCTAACTAATCTTTTACAAAAAGTGTTGTTAAAACCATGGATAATTCAATTTCCAATATTTTTTCCTCAGTTTACTTTTTTGGATAAAGTATTAATCATATCTTTAAATTCTTCCTCTTCTCCATCATATGTCCAGTCACGAGTTTTACTTTTTACTAATGCATTGTTAATAATATTTTTTAAGTCATCTGCATAAGATATTAAAAATGAACTATCCATTTCTGATACTTTTTCAAAAAGCTCACCTTCATATGATTCACCAACAAATACATCCTCTCGCAAAAAATTTATTGCCTTTGACATAGCAAGATTTGTAAACTCTTTTTGACGTATCATTCTTAAAACGTCTGCCACAGTAATTTCTGCAATTGTTTTTTCTATTAATTGATTATACCATTTCTGCAATGGATACAATTCCTCATTAGAGGCAATAGATATACAATTATATATTTCTTTTATTTTTCTCTTGTCTTCCATCAATTTATACCTCCATAGGAATCAAACAATTCCTCTATTTTATTAATATAAGAATTTGCTTTATCCGGTCCTTCTTTCACAGAGAAGCAAAAATAAATTTCCAATTACCGGGTTGTCCTGATTTCAGACCGTTATTCGTAGCGTATCTTTGCATTTTTCGCAAGAAATAGTAATACCTTTTCAACACTGACTTCTTTATCTGAGGTTTAAACCATGATAAATTTTTAATCTCTCTTTTTATATTATCAATAATAATATCCTCTTTATCTTCTTTAACAGTTTCATTCACTGTCACAAACTTATTCATCTTTCTGTCACTGTTCCCGGGACTTTCGCCCCGGTCTTTACTCTATGCAGCCTGCCATCTCATGGTTTGCGACAAACCTTACCATACATTCATCCACCAGTCATTTTTGCTGCTGGTATGCATACAGCAGTGTTTTTTCACAGATCCTGTTGATCATTCTCGGCATTCCTCCTGAAACCTTAAATATCACATCCTCCGATCCGCTGGTGAACAAATCCTGTTTCACTCCTGCATAGAGGCTTCCGCATTCCGGACAGATGGCATCTTCTTCTCTGATTACAAAAAATATCCTCTTTACACTCTATGAAAACCACAAAAACTCCAAAGAGTTTTTAGATTTATTATAGTATGGCACATAGTAAGACTTTAAGTTAAGGCGAGTGGTTTGACGTTTACAATAAAACTACTTCCAACCTCGAATCTTTAAGTATTTATCAGGGATTCTCAACTCAAGCGCTTCAATAACATTTTGTAAATAGCTATCCATATCCGTATTCGAATAACAATTATGTTCATTAATTACACTTATCAACTTCCCATTACCAACTTCTATCGAGAATCCAATTATATCAAGCTCATAACTAAATACTACCGAAAAATAATCATATGCTATAAAACATATTTTAAATGACCAATGCCCTGTTTCCTCAACTATATCATAAAACTCCATACCTCTTATTTTGTTGCCAAATGATTGCTTTATTTTTCTCCCAATTTCCATTCTGATTTTATTAAAATCATTTAGTTGCATACCAAAATATCCTCTCTTTTCTAATGCAAAATATCCATGCTTTTCTTGCAGATAATCCCATTCCCATTTTAACGCACATTCTCCATATGCCTCTGGATTATGTAAAAATCGTATTTCCTTACCAGCTCTTACAGCATCGTCTAATGCAGGTTTATTAAAATAATCAAACATATTTTGACCTGCTGCATCTAAACCATATGTATCCGTAATTTTATCCCACTCCGTTCCGAGACTAAAATATGTTGTACCTCCGGCCTTAACAGTATATGCACCTGGACCTAGTACTGAAAAATCTTTAGTTCCGTCCGCCCTTATAGTCGGTTCATACTTACCTAAGGTCATTATATTCGAGTCTACATTATGCACACTAGCAATTCGATACTTTTCATATTCTTCTAGTGGTATTTTTCCATCAACTTTTCCATCAATTATTTCTAATCCATTTCTTCGTTATGTATGGTTTTATGTACGACTCCAGCTTCTCTATCAGAGGGGATATCCTTGATACCCAGTTGTTTCGGATTTCCTCCCCCGGATGGATAGTATCCGATTGTATCAGGTACCCGGATTTCCTCCAGTCGTATGATTTCCAGTTCGCTTGCTATCCGATTGACATCCCTGTGAAAGCTGTCATCTGCATCCCAGACCTCTTCCCGCAGCTTATCAATGCTGTCACTCAACTTCCAGTAGGTGTCAAAAAGCCTGTGCAGCTTTGCTTTCATCATTTGTGTACCGGGCGTTTTCATTTCCCTGTCTCTCAGACATGGTGTAGTTATCGTATCTTCGTACCTGTGCCACTCTCCCACCTCACTTGCATCTCTCTACAACATTTATTTTGTTTCAATGACTATTATTTTTCTTTTTTTCATTTCCTCTTGTCTCCTGCTTACTTTACTAACTCCGGATGGGCAATTACATATTGTATCGCAGATTCTACCTGTTCTTCCGAGGCAGTTTCTATATCTTCTCCTATTTTGTCTAATTCACATACAACTGCATCATGAAATGCATCCTCCGATCCGATCTCTGCATCTCTTCCATAGTAGAATGAATTATAAAAGCTTTCGATCAATGCACTACCCTCTTCATCTCCTGCCAGAAATGCATTATAAGAGTCTAACACCTGCTCCATGGTGACATCCTCCCCCATCTCCAGATTATAATAGGCCACCTTGATCCGCAGTTCATTCTCATCCGGTTTTGGTTTTGTATCGTAGATGATTATCATTCCATCTCCACGGCTTATCGTCTGTCTCTCCATACACAGTACTTCACTGTATTGACTGTATTCCCTGTATTTCCTGTATTCTTCACCCCCTATTTCCCGTTCCGGTCTTTCGTTGTTCCCCCCTAACACCAGTTCCGGATGGGCAATTACATATTGTATCGCGGCTTCTATCTGTTCTTCGGATGCACTCACGACACTTTCATCCTCCTTACTCAAGACGGCATTTACCGCATAGAAAAATGCATTCTCCGGTCCAATTTCCGCATTGCTTCCATTGTAGAATGAATTATAAAAGCTTTCGATCAATGCACTGCCCTCTTCATCTCCTGCCAAAAATGCATTATAAGAGTCTAACACCTGCTCCATGGTGACATCCTTTCCCATCTCCAGATTATAATAGGCTACTTTTATCAGCAGTTCCTTTCGTTCCTCTTCATTCGGCTGGGCATCCATGACCACATGACGGAGATCATCATAATCTTCCTCCCGAAGTCCCGGCATACACAATATCCGACAGTAGCGATCATATAGAATCATTTGTATTTCCAGCTCTATTCTATTTTTACGAATCTTATTTCCTATACAGGTTCCTACTATACCTAATATCAACAGTATCACGATGGTAATGAATATTATTTTTCCTTTTCTCATTTTCTCTTGTCTCCTATTTACTCTACTAACTCCGGATGGGCAATTACATATTGTATCGCATCCCGTTCCCAGTCTTCTGCTGTACTCGGATCCCCCAAAATAGATGTTTCATATGTACTATGATTGTATACCTTTCGACTGTCATAAAACAAGTAAATTTTAATTTACCTAGAACACTCTCTACTTTTATTTTATATTTAGGTGTCTTCTTCCGGTTATTATCTGTTCAAAAAGAATACTATCGCAGCCAATACCACCAATCCTCCTCCAACAAAGATCAGAACTTTCCCTGCTATCCCGGTCTTTACAACTACTTTTTCCACATAAGCGTGTTCCGGTTTCTTTGGATCGTAAACAACGGAAAGTCCGGTTCCCTTTGGCCATTTTTCTCTGGCAAACATGAGGTAGTTTGCACGCGTTCCAGTATTATATCTGTGAAAATAATCGTTATCTGATATATAGAACCCGCCGGTTTGTTCCGACGTATTTTTATATGTACCACTGGTTTTCTTTGAAGATGCTATTCCCTTATAATGACGATATGCCGTATAGACTACTCCATCGACACAGAATTCAACGACCGGGGCGATTGTGCTATTTCCATTTCCTAGTCTGGTATACTTATAATCCACTACTTCTCCACTTACTTGTGCAGAGCATCTGGATTTTTCACGCGTAGTGTGAATAAAAAACGGAATGGCAATAAGCATAATAATAAGTCCTGCCCCTGCTACAGATATACATGAAATTATAATTGGTGTCATTTTTTCTCCCCCTTAATTTAGTTCCTTTGTACTTTAAAACACCTGCTCCGGACGCCTTTCATCCGAGAGCAGGTGTTGCTTTTTGTTCTCTATTTCATTTCGGTCTATAACTGGAAGTTGCTCATGGAGTTTGCAATCTCGTCTGCAGCATTCTTAACGACTCCCGCAGACTCGGTAACTTCATTGAAGCTACTTGCCACTTCTGCTGTAGCAGCAGAGGTTTCTTCTGTACTCGCTGCATTCTCCTCAGCGACAGCCGACAGTCCCTGTACCACCTCTACGATCGAGCTTCTTGCCTCATTTAATGCGACGGTGCGGCTCTCGATCGCTTCGATACCGCGTATGGATTCCTCGATACCGTCCATAACCTGTTCTACGATCGTTTCTGTATTCGCTACATTCTCACTCTGACTGTTAATGATCTCCCGAACCTTCTCCATGGTCTTAACGGCCTCATTGGAATCATTGATCAGCTCATTGATGATATCATCGATCGCATCTGTGGATGCATTTGACTGATCTGCCAGCTTCTGAATCTGATTGGCTACGACTGCAAAGGAACGTCCCTGCTCACCGGCTCTGGCTGCCTCGATGCTGGCATTCAGCGACAGAAGATTTGTTTCCTCAGCGATAGAACTGATCAGCCGTGTAGCCTCCCGAATCTTTAAGGATGACTCATTGGTGCGGTTGGTCTGTTCATAGATCAGATCGATGGCTTCTTTTACTTCGTCATTGATATTTCTCAGCTCGATCAATGACTGGCTGGCCTGCTGACTGGACTGACGCATGTAGTCTGCGGTTGAGTTCAGGTTTCCTACTTCCTTCGTGGTTTCCTCTATCATCTCACCCATCGCATATACGCTCTCGGAAGCATTCTGTGCATCCTGCGCCTGTGAAGTAGCACCATCCGCGATCTCACCAACTGCCCGTTCTACATTGTCCACCGTTACTAAGTTCTTCTGTGCCGTATCATTCAACTGCTCTGCGGATTCCAGCAAAGAGTTTGCATGCTCTGAAATGTCCTGGAACATATACTTCAGTTCATCCCGCAGTCCGGCTACCGATCTTGCCAGAACACCGATCTCGTCTCCGCGACCGGTTGCGCGATCATCAATCTCGGCATTCAGATTTCCGGCTGCTACCTGTCGAACCGCGTCGATACTGGATGAAAGAGACTTACTGATCTGTACGGCTACCAGTGTATTCGTAACCAGTATCACCAGCAATGCCAATATCAGAATCAGGGCAATCCCCTTTGTTCCCAGATTCAACGGACCTGCTACCAGAAATATTGTCAACCCCGTTATAAACACGGTGGGAACCGCTGCCAATAATATTAATTTTGCGCTCAACTTCATAACCCATAACCTCCTGTTGTAACTCTATATGTTTCTTATGTGTACGAACATCATATATAAATGATTATATCAAGGTTCCGGCATGAATGCAATTAAAAAAGGAGAATCACCATGGGATATCTCCCGCAATGATTCTCCTTATAAGGTCTTAACTTCTAATAGAATTAAGCAAGCTTTGTAACATTCAGCTTAACACCAGGACCCATAGTAGAAGCGATGGTTACACTTCTTAAATACTGTCCCTTAGCTGCTGAAGGCTTAGCCTTGTTAATTGCATCTATTAATGTCTGGAAGTTGTCAGATAACTGCTCCTCTGTAAAAGAAGCCTTTCCAATTGGCACGTGAATAATATTTGCTTTGTCCAAGCGGTATTCGATCTTACCGGCCTTGATATCAGCGATTGCCTTTGTTACGTCCATAGTAACTGTACCAGCCTTTGGATTTGGCATTAAGCCCTTAGGTCCAAGTACACGACCCAGACGACCTACAACACCCATCATATCCGGTGTAGCTACTACTACGTCGAAGTCTAACCATCCTTCGTTCTGGATCTTAGGAATCAGTTCCTCACCACCAACGAAGTCTGCACCTGCAGCCTGTGCCTCATCTACCTTAGTACCCTTTGCGAATACTAATACCTTTACAGTCTTACCGGTTCCGTGTGGCAGTACAACTGCACCACGTACCTGCTGATCTGCATGACGTCCGTCAACACCCAGACGGATGTGGCACTCTACAGTCTCATCAAACTTTGCACTAGCTGATTTCTTAACGATAGAAACTGCTTCTGCTACATCATAAGTTGTAGCTCTGTCTACCAGCTTAGCAGCTTCTGCATATCTCTTACCCTTTTTCATATTAAATAACCTCCTGTGGTATTATCGGGAGCGACCCTCCCACTTAATTATTAATCAACAACTGTGATACCCATTGAACGAGCGGTACCTGCGATCATGCTGGTAGCTGCCTCGATTGTAGCTGCATTTAAGTCAGGCATCTTCAGTTCAGCAATCTTCTGAACTTCTGCTCTGGTAATGGTTGCTACCTTTGTCTTGTTTGGCACACCAGAACCGGACTTGATCTTACAAGCCTTCTTTAATAATACTGCAGCCGGTGGAGTCTTTGTAATGAAGCTGAAGCTTCTGTCTGCATATACTGTAATAACTACAGGAATAATCATATCTCCCTGATCAGCAGTTCTTGCGTTAAATTCCTTTGTAAACTGCACGATATTTACACCATGCTGTCCAAGAGCAGGTCCAACCGGTGGAGCTGGAGTTGCCTTGCCTGCAGGAATCTGTAATTTAATATAACCTTCTACTTTTTTAGCCATTATAGCTTACCTCCTGAATAAATTGTGGTATTTACGGGGGATACCCTCCCACTTACTAGTTTAACTTCTGTACTTCTAAGAAGCCGATCTCGACCGGTGTCGCCCGTCCGAATACTTCTACTTCAATCGTCACGGACTGCTTAGCCATATTAATGCCTTTAATCTCACCAACCGTATCTGCCCATGCACCGGAGATAACCTTGATCGTATCTCCTACCTCCAGGTCGATCTCTACCTGCTGAGTGGTGCTTACGCCCATAGAACGAATCTCACCTTCCGTCAACGGAACCGGCTTTGATCCGGGGCCAACAAATCCTGTAACACCTCTGGTGTTCCGTACTACATACCATGTGGTATCGTTCATAACCATGTTCAGTAGTACATAACCCGGAAACATCTTCTTAGAAACCTGTTTCTTGGCACCGTTCTTTACCTCGACTACATCCTGTAGCGGAACGGTTACTTCCAAGATCTGATCTTCAAGCCCGCGGTTTTCCACGCTCTTTTCAATATCAGCCTTTACCTTGTTTTCATAACCTGAGTAGGTATGGACTACATACCATCTTGCTTTGCTTTCCTCTGCTTCTGACATATAATCACCAACCTTTACCCTATATTCTGTACCAGTGACAGAAGAGCATTTATCCCTTCCTTCAGTCCGGTATCCACTAATGCCACGATACAGCCAATGATGATTGCAATGATAATAACCGCAATGGATTCTTTTACCAGGGAATTCTTATCAGGCCAGATGATCTTATGAAACTCGGCTTTTAATTCCTGAAACCAGCTACGCTTCAGAGCTGACTTCTCCTCATCCTTACTTCCCATTTCATCACTCCTTATGTGGTCACAGGTTACTTAGTTTCCTTATGCATTGTATGTGCTTTACAGAACTTACAATACTTCTTTGTTTCCATACGATCTGGATGTGTCTTCTTATCCTTTGTGAGATTGTAATTACGCTGTTTACACTCTTCACATGCCAATGTTATCTTTACTCGCACAACTTTCCACCTCCGTTTTTATAGTTTGCTGCGTCAGTTCCTATCCGCATTCCTGTGTGGCTCATTTTTACACACAAAAAAAAGACTTCTTCTGTCGCAAGCTATAGGATACCATAGGTGGGGGAGCTTCGTCAACTGTTTTTATAAAATATATCTTCTAGTTTTCCTCAAATAATACAGATGAATAGGTCGGCAGTGCATCAAAGGAATACGTATCATCCTTTCCATTGTCCTGACACTGGATCGTGTAGCTCTTGACCAGACATCCCGTCATGCTGAAGGTTACAACGTGACTTCCCACTGTTTTGTCAAAGGTCACAGGTACGGTTCCCTTCAGATCACCGTCAACATAGCAGTATGCTCCCACCGGCTTGCTGATCGTGACTGTATTCCCTGTCGTCTTTGTCTCGGTTGTGGCTGCTCCGTCCTCTGTCGAAGACGTTGTTTTTTCCGTACTTCCTGCTGCCGTAGTCCCGTCCGATGCCGCCGATGCTGTCATAGTAGCTGCGGCAGACGTATTCGTATCATCGTCTGTAGCAGACAGCTCTATGGTAAATAGCTTATAGGCCGCATTGACTGTAATATATCCTGCCTTTGTCTCATATCCCTCCGCTGTGATACGGATCTGATGTTTACCATAGGTCAGTTCTATCGTTTGGCTGGTATCTATGGTTTCTCCATCGATCATGACGCGTGCTTCCACCGGGGTAACATCAAAGTACAACATTCCCACCGGATCCGGAGCGATCTGTAGCTCCTGTAAACTGATAACGCTTTCCTCATCCCGATTAACAACGATATTCTTGTAGCCACTATGCTCGCCCTTTGTGATCTTGAGCTTATAGGTTCCTTCCCGTACCGTTAACAGCATGTCCTCTGTAACCGGAACGATCGTATTGTATCCGATCTCGATCATGCCACCGATATAGGTGTCATAGTTCTCCAGCTTCACATAGCCATGTCCCAGATCTACGGTCAGAGAACATAACCGGCTGCCATATCCTCTGGCTGTCAACTGATCTTCCTTGCAGATCTCATTGATCCCGATCGGAGTTCCGGCAGATAATACAACCAGATCATCTGTATAATTATAGCTCTGATTCAGAATCTGAGCCTGCCGCTCCACGCGGTTGATCTCCAGACCTGAAATTTCCCGTACCTCCCATGCATCCGGATTGATCTTCATCTCCAAAAGCTTATTATTATCTTCATTATAAGTAATGTCCAGAATCTCTCCCTCTTCCAGCAGGGTACCGGACATAATCTCATCGTATTTATTTCGTACATCAACACCATTATTATATAGAAGATCATAGGACAGACCTGTATTGATATCCACCAGTGTCATCGTCCCGGCATCCAGATTCATCGTCTTTAGCACTGCCGTCAGAGACTGTGCATGATTATACGGATCATAGGCCTCTGTGGCAGTCTCCTCTGCCTGCCCGCTGCACCCGGCCAGCATCAGTACCAGTAGTGTCAGCAGCCAGAGGCCCTTCCATATCGGTTTTTGCTTTTTCTTCTGCTCCCTCGTCATTATCATTCCTCACATCTATCTTTGTATACCAGCATCACTACTTTGCTTCATTCTATCCTATTTCATGCTCTATTACAATCCACAAGATATCAAAATAGGCAGCACACTTTGTGCTGCCCCAGCCAAGACAATGAATTGAGAAAATCATTTAATCGTGGTTTTCCTTTTTCTCACCAAATCGTATATCAATGTAGTTTTTTATAATTTTAACGCAATTCCCCCGTCCAACTTTATCACTGTTCAATGTCATATCATAATTAATAGGATTTGTCCAATCTCTGCCACGCGTATAATATCTGTAGTAATTTGCCCGATATGTATCTGTCGTTTTTATTAGCTGATGTGCCCTTTTTTCCGGAACATTCAGTTTTTTCATAATCTCTTCGACACAAGCTGCACGCGGAGCCTCAACATAAACACTAATTACATTGTCATAATCTCTTAGTATATAATCAGCACATTTTCCAACAATGATACAAGACTGTGACTGTGCCAGTGTACGAATAATTTCTGCCTGAATGAAAAATAAATTTTCATCGGACACAAAATCCTTTTCTGTTGGTTCTACTGCATATGAAGTCTGTACCGTTTGTAGATTTTTTAAAATAGCGTTCTTTCGTAACCGTTCATCAACCTGCATAAACATTCCTACATTGAGTCCGGTTTTTTCCGATGCCATATCCAGGATTTCACGTTCATAGCACGGAATTCCCAATTCCTTTGCCAGACGATTCCCGACATCCTTTCCACCGCTACCAAATCCCCGAGCTATTGTTATTACATAATTTTTCATGTTTTCCACCTTCCTTTGCCGAATCCCCGATTGCTAGGAGAACTGTTTCCAATAAGGCATCTCCAGTAGTTTTTCATTTAACTTTCTATAAATATCCGGACGGTAATCCGGGCAGCCTTTAACCGGATCTATTTTGAAATTGCGTCGTGTTGCCATACTTAAATCTATTGCAGCCATAAAGTATCCCTCTTCTTTTACATCAACATCACCTGCATAGATATGTAGTTTATCATAAAGCCCCGGTCCAAGAATCATACTGCCGCCGCCAAACCCTAATCCTACATCCGCTATATTTCCAAGGCTTCCTCCTTCTTCCTCATCCACCATATTATTTCCCACCAGATTTGAACTCGCTACAAAAATTTCGCATGAATTCACACACTGTTTTAAGCCATACATATAGTAATCTCTCCAATCATGTCGTCCACTCGGTCCAATAGCCGTTGGATTCAAATACAACCGACAGCCAATAGCTGCATAATAGCGAATCAGCTCATGAAAATTGTATGAATCATAACAAATACCAACACCTACCGGTCCCCACGGAGTATCAAATGAAAACGGTTCATCCCCCCGTACACACCATCTCTGTTCCGCTAATGCCGGGTGTATTTTCCGATATGCTCCTATAATTCCTTCCGGTCCACAAACAACTGCAGAATTATATACCGTTTCAGATCCTTCTGACTCTCTTTCTGCCATACCAAATACTGCATATACACCATATTTCTTTGTCATCTCTGCAACTGCCAAACTGGATGTTCCAGGAACGACCTCCGCTTCACGAATCTGCATCTTCTGATTCTTTTCAACTCCATCCTCATCGTCATAACCATTTAATGCCATTTCGGGAAATACAATTAAATCTGCACCTGCTTTTGCTGCTGAACGTATAAACCCCTTTATTCTTGCCAGATTACTCTCCTTATTTCCCCATATCTGTCGAAAATTCACTACAGCAACATTCATAATATCTTCATACTGTCTCATACGCGTTCCTCCTTATACCGTCAAATATTTATTAATAATATCCTCGGTCAAATCCCCGTTTTGTCCTCGGTTTACAATTTGTCCTTTTTGCATTAATATGTATGAATCACATATTTTAAATGCAAAATTCAGGTTCTGCTCAACTAATATAACTCCAAGATTCAAATCCTTATGTACCCGATTTAAGATATCTGCGATCTCCGCTACAATATTGGGCTGAATCCCCTCTGTCGGTTCATCCAGCAATAAAATCTTAGGGTGAGACATAAGTGCTCTGGAAATAGCCAGCTGCTGCTGCAAGCCTCCGGATAAAACACCACCTTTTCGTATATAATGTACCTTTAAGGCAGGAAAGTAATTCAGAACCTCCTCGATCCGATCCTTTACCATATCTTTCTTTAACGAAACACCCCCTAATTCCAGATTTTCCCGCACTGTAAAATCCGGAATGATTTCTCTGCCCTGCGGCACATAAGCAATTCCAGCAATGGATCGTTCATAACTATTTTTTTTATTTAGTACTATATCTTCATAAGTAATTGTTCCAGACTCTACCGGAAGAATTCCAATAAGACTTTTTAGCAATGTAGTTTTTCCTACACCATTTCTGCCAAGCAAAGCTACCTTGTCGGTAATTTCCATAGAAAAATCCACGCCATTAATAACCTTACTTTTTCCATAACTTACATGCACATCTTTCAGTTCTAACATGTGGACTCCTCCTTTTCTATCTCTGACTCCTGCTTTAAGTATACCTGAATTACCCGGGGATCCTTTTCAACTTCTTCAAACGTCCCCTCCGCTAATATCTTTCCCTGATGAAGAACCGTAACTGTTTCTGCAATCTGACGAACAAAATCCATATCATGCTCGATAACAACAAGAGTTTTGTCCTTCAGATTCAAATTAATCATCTCTCCTGTCTTAAATGTCTCTTCTGCCGTCATTCCGGCGGTTGGTTCGTCCAACACAACCAACTGTGCTTCCTGTAGTATAACCATACCGATTTCCAACCACTGCTTCTGTCCATGAGACAATGCCGAAGCCATAATATCCTTATACTCGTAAAGATTTACTTTTTTCAGACACTCATCTATTCGTTCCTGCTCTCCTTTGCCCTGCTTTTTGAGCAAATAACTGGTCATAGTATCATTTCCCATCATTGCAAGCTGCATATTTTCTTCAACCGTTAGATTATTAAACACATTCGGTCCTTGGAACTTTCGTCCAACATGGTATTTTTTACAGATTTCGGAGGTACTTTTTCCAATCAATTGATGTCCACGAAATTCTACAGTTCCTGCCGTAGGCTTTGTTTTTCCGGTTATCAGATCCAATAATGTTGTTTTTCCAGCACCATTAGGTCCAATTATAACTCTGGTCTCTCCCGGTTCTACGGTTAAATCCACATTATCAACCGCAACAAACCCATTAAAATTCACGCATAGTCCTCGGACAATTAGTTGGTTCTTACGTTCCTTTTTTTCACTCGTTACCTTTTCTCCATTCATATCTCTTCACCACGCCTTCCTATGCGTTTTTTCCCACAACATCATTTTGCTTTTTTGCTGCTTTTCGGCTATAAATTGCTGCCTGCAGCTGTCCTATGATTCCTTTCGGAACCAAAAATACTACTATAAGTATCATAACGCCATAGATAATGTTCCAATAATTTGTCAGTTGTTCTGAAAAAAGACTCTCTGCCCAGCACACTACCAGCGTTCCTACTGTCGCACCGGTGATATTTCCTCTTCCACCAAGTGCCAGCCATACAATAACCGCTGTTGAAGCCGAGATACCAACATTGGATGGTCCGATAAAGGACTGCGATGTTGCAAACATGATACCCGCCAGACCTGCTAACACTGCTGAAATTACAAATATCATAATTTTAAACTTTATCACATTGTATCCAAAAAAACTCATTCGATCTTCGTTTTCCCGAACTGCCTCAAGAATCAATCCATACTTGCTTCTTGTTAACCATTTGCAAAACAAATACACTAGTATTACCATTGCCAGTAAAATATAATAATATGCCACCTGCGGAATATCTGCCTCTACAAATAATCTTCTCGGAATCTTTGTAATACCATTTGCTCCACCAGTAAATCTTTGCTGATTAATAATCAATAATTCAAATACTCTGGCAAGTGCAAATGTAATGAGCGAAAAGAATACACTGTTTACCTTTTTTGAAAAAAGAAATGCTCCTAAAATACCTGCTATTACTCCACACCCTAACAATGCCGCTATAAATGCTATTGGTTTGTGTGCCAGAAAATAATAAATTGCAGGGGCTTGCATATACCCCAGGCTGGTCATATATGAAGGAACTCCATCCTGCATAGAATATCCGATTGCCAGTATGTATGCTCCTATACCAAAAAATACCGCATGACCCATACTCATCAACCCTACATATCCCCATAATAAATCCAGCGAATATGCGAATACTATATAACTCAGACATTTAGCCATTATCTGCAACCGAAACGAATTAGCAAATGCCGGAAAACACGCTAGAAATATAAATATTACGATATCTATAACAAGCAAGATAGAAATGTTCTTAATAAAACGTTTTTTTGAATTTCCCATAATCTCTATCTCCTTTCCTTCACGATCAGACCCTTTGGTTTAAATCGTATTATAATAACAACCGCAAACACAACGATCATTTCCGCAAACACAGAATCCATATATCCACCAATAACAGAATTACTCTCTCCCATAATTAATGAGCCTAATACTGTTCCAAATAACGTATCTACACCGCCCAATACTACTGCCATAAAACTATCAACCATATAGTTGGATCCCACAAATGGTGAAATGGAATTAATCGGTGCAATAATACAGCCTGCAAGCCCGGTCAGGCCTGCTCCATATGCAAAAGTTACGGTATCAATCAGCTTTACATTCACACCCAAGCATTCTGACATAGAACGATTTTGACTAACTGCACGGATCTGCATACCCAATCGGGTCTTATTAAACAACAACTGTGTTCCTATAAATACAAGAACTGCTATTGCAATAATACAAATATAATATACAGGCATGATCGTCTTTCCCATCTTTATCGCTCCTGATACAGGTGCTGATACATGTATATAACCGGCTCCATATATCAGTTTTAATATCTGCTGAAAAATCATAGAAAGTGCATATGTGACCAGCAGGGTTTCTGCAATTTTTCCATATAATTTTTTTACTATCAATTTTTCAATAATTGCTCCAATTATAGCTGTTACTATGAACGAGGCCGGTATTGCAATCCAAAACGGAAGCTTTAATGTTTCAATCATGGTATAGGATACATATGCACCGATTACTATCAGTTCTCCATGTGCCAGATTAACAACATTCATAATACCAAATATAATAGCCATTCCCATAGATAACAGTAGTAATGATGCGGCGGTCATCAAACCGTTTATAATCAATGTAAGGAACATATGAACTCCTCCTAACCTACTGCATAATTCTAAAACTTCTGGTTATCATAATTAGAAAAGGGAGCCGTATTCTTTACAGCCCCCTTGCCCTTCTAAAATTCTGTTATTCTGAATAGTATGCCTGTCCAGCCCACGGATCTGGTTCAATCGGTGATTCTGCCTCATATAATACATCAAAGAGACAGTCGCTGTTTACCTGACCGATTCTAGGTGTCAGACTCGTATGATTATTGTCCTGTACGGTAAGTGTACCTGCAGGTCCATCAAAGCTCTGTCCATGAAATACATTTACAAGATCTTCTGTGGTAAAATCATCACCTGCTGCTTCCAAAGCTCCTTTTAACAGATAAGCTCCTGTATAAGATGTACTTGCATATACAGTCGGTTCTGTACCATATGCAGAGCTATACTTTTCCACAAACTCTTTATTTTTATCAGTATCTAATGTACAATAATAGGTCTGTCCTGAATATACGCCTTCACAGGCATCTGCCCCAATCGCAGCCGCACCGGATTCATCCATACACATATGGAATACTGCTGTATCCGAACCATACTGTGCATACTGTTTCTGGAACGAATTAATACAGTCACCAACTAATACTGAAAACACAACATCCGGTTCTGCATCCATAATCTTTGTGATAGAGGTTGTATAATCAGTTTCATCCATAGATACATACTCTTCACCAACAATCGTTGCTCCATTTTCCTTCAAAATTGCAATCAACTGTGCACAGGTACTTCTAGGATACAGATAATCACTACCGATAACATATACTTTTTTACCGATATTATCGACTACCCATGGTGCAATTACCTGAACCTGCTGGTTTGGAACACATCCCAGATAAATAATATTATCTGACTGCTCCAGGCCTTCATAGTCTGTCGGATAAATCAACAGATTATCATACTTTTCAACTACAGGTAATACCGCCTGACGGCAGGATGACAATACACAGCCAAATATACAACATACCTCGTCGTTTACAATCAGCTTTTCTGCCTTTTCTGCTGCCATGGATGGATCCGAAGCATAATCCTCACTTATAACTTCTATCTTCTTTCCATTAACACCACCGGCTTCATTAATCTCATCAACGCCCATCTTAAATGCATTTTCAATGTAACCATCCAGCACAGAGGTTCCTCCGCTAGATGCCGTCAGCAAACCGACCTTAATAGTATCTCCTTCGCTTCCTTCACTTGCCTGATTTAATGCATCTTCTAATGTTGATCCTCCTGACTCATCACTACTACCTTTACCTTCTGAATTTCCACACGCAGCCAAGCTAAATGTGAATACCGCAGCCAATGCAACTGTTAATAATCTTTTCACTATCTTTTTCATACGCATATCCTCTTTTCTTCATTATTGTATTACAAGAACCTTATGGTTCAATTGCAACCTTAATCACTCCATCTTCCTTATTTTCAAACATCTCGTACGCATCCATAATGTCCTTTAACTTTACTGTGTGCGTAATCAAATAGGTTGTATCGATTTTGCCACAAGCAATCAGTTTCAAAATATCTTCACAGGCATTGGCATCTACGCCACCCGTTTTGAAGATCAAATTCTTACCATACATATCCGGAAGCGGCAACGCCTGAGACTCTTCATACAAAGCTACTATTGTAACGACTGCATTTGGTCTTGCAACCTTCCAGGCAGTCTGGAAGGTATTCTTTCCTCCCGCAACCTCTAAGACTACATCTGCACCTCTGCCATATGTCTGTTCTAACACTATTTTTTCTACATCCTCTTTCAGCGGATTAATTGTTATATCTGCCACTCCATGTTCCTTTGCCAGTGCCAATCTTTCATCCATGGTATCTACCACAATTACTTTTTCCGGGCTATACAGCTTCACACATTCGAGTGCACATAACCCGGTTGGTCCTGCTCCTAAAACTACAACCGTATCTGCTGGTTTAATCTCAGATATTGAGGCTGCCCAATATCCGGTAGCCAGAATATCACCAACAAATAATGCCTGCTCATTTGTTACTCCCTCGGGTATCAGGTTTAATCCATTATCTGCATACGGAACTCTGGCATACTCAGCCTGACCTCCATTAATTCGACACCCCAATGCCCAGCCGCCATTTTTGTCCTGACAATTATTTACAAAACCTCTTTTACAGAAATAACATTCTCCGCAAAAGGTTTCCACATTTACTGTCACCCGATCCCCGGCCCGAAACTTTTTCACTTCTGATCCAACCTTTACCACTTCACCGACAAACTCATGTCCGACAGTGGTTCCAGGTATTGCTTTCGGCACTGCTCCATGCTTAATATGAATATCACTGGAACAAATGGATGCCAGAGTAACCTTTACGATTGCATCTTTTTCATCTACTATCTCCGGCATAGGACGTTCTTCGAATTGAAAATCTCCAATGCCCTTATATACAACTGCTTTCATATGCCTTCTTCCCTTCTTCGTAGTTTTAAATCAAAAACAGGGCTCTTGCACCTTACGGCACCTTTGCCCTGTTTTTCTTTGCTATGATTACCTTTGTCCTTGTTACAGTGGTAATCATAGCATTCACATGTTTAATTGTAAAATACCTTTTTTATATATATCCATATATTTTTTGTATCATTCTTTTATATTTATACAGTAATTGTTTTTAGTCAGAACATTCCGATGAAGGGCCAATACCATTTTGCACAAACCGCATATACTACACAGGCACAAATCGAAACCGGTATTCCAATTTTTAAAAAATCAGACGAACGAATAAAACCTGTATCATAACACAAAATATTGGGAGTCGTATTAAAAAACATCAAAACCGGATAGCCTCCTATCATAAATGCCGCCGGCATTATGATTGCTAATGGATCTGCATGAATCTGTGAGGCAACACTAATTAAAATCGGAAAAAAAGCATTTGCCATAGTTGCTGTACCAACAAAGAATACATGCATAAACTGGACTATCACTACGATTAAAATAATACACCACACCATATCCATTTGGGGGGATAAAAATCCAAACACTCTCTCTGCAAGCCAATCAGATGTACCCGTTGCCACCATAGCATTTCCAAGGCTGATGCCACCACTGATAACAAATACCACACTTAACGATATATTACGCTGACAGTCCTTCCAATCTAAAATATTACACCTTGGCATAAACAATAATATAGCACCCAAAAACGCTGCCGTTGTACTATCAATTCCCAGTTGTTCCCCCAGAATCCAAAAAACAACCGTTATCGCAACCACCGCTGCAGTGAACCCTTCATTAAATTGCAGTTTTCCCATTTCGCTCAATTGCGATCTCAAGTACTCTGCATCTTCATTTTTGCCCTCATCAGATACTCGGAAAAATATCTGGATCACGCCCCATGATACTACAGTCATTATAAACGCCGGAATGAATCCCCACATAAACCATTTTCCATAAGTCACCGTTTCCCCTATAGCCTTCTGAATATACTCTACTGCCATAGGATTCGATACCGTCGATGTCAAAATTCCTGCACTTATCGTAGAACTCGTAATACAAAGCGTCATCAATATATTGGATGAATATCGAGCTTTGTTTTTTTCTGTGCCCTGATATTCCTGTATGATAGCCAGACAAATCGGAAGCAACATAGCAGTTCTTGCCGTTGATGAAGGTATTAAAAATGCCATAATCATATTTACTATCATTAGACCAAATGATATCCGTACCGGGCTCGTTCCAATCAGCAAAAGCAACCTGCAGGTTATACGTTTTCCTAACCCGGTTTTAATCATTGCTGCCGCCAGAATGAACGAACCAATTACTAAATATGTTGAGGCGGATGCGAAACCTGTGAGTGCTTCATTTATATTACCGATCCGTAACAGTACCAGTGCCGGTATGATTCCTATGCTTATAACTGCGGCTGGTATAGACTCAAAAATATATAATATAAAAACAGCTACAAATAGTGCCAGACATCGTTGTCCATCTACCGCCAAGTGATCAATATGGGGAACTGATAATATCGTAACAAACAGGACAAAAGCAAGCACCAAGCCAATCCATTTTTTCTTTGTCATAGGCACATACTCCTGTTCTATAATCTTTTATCTCAACCCGTCTTCGCCTTTTATTTCATCTACCTGTAAGCCTCCGATTCTAGGATGCGGACGTCCACCATCCGTAAACACCAAAGCAATTACAATCTCATTTTCTTTAGGTGCATCGGGTATTCGAACCTCCATGGCATCATAATGGGTTCGCACGAATGCAGCATCTTTATAATGGAGAGGTACATCTATACCAGTTCCTGCAATTCCTACTTTTTTTGCAGACGGTATAATAGCCTTACCACCTCCAATCGCCTCACGCATTGGCTTTCCAAGCTTCGGGTGCAAAATAGCTCCTCCATGCTCCAGTTCCCCATTCAAACCAATAATAGCACCTTTTCCATAACTATGGATTGGCACCTCTCCTAACGCTTTTACTGCCAACTCGGTCAGATAGCCGCCCAGATATTCACCATATTCTGTAAGCTGTGACAAGTCTTCCACATAGCTTCCTGCAAATGGATTTTCAATTACTGCTGCTACAGAACACTTATGAATCGGTTTTTCCAATGATTTAAATCCTTCATATCGTATTTCCTCAATGTTTGTTACTATTTTTCGAATCTTAGGTTCCATTGCCATATTCGTATCCTCCTTTATTATCTTATCCTTATAATTATCTTATTGATTGCTCAATCTGCCGCTTTGCCGGTGGTGTATTGCGGCTTTTTCTAAACACAACTTTCCCATCTATCAGCACAGCACTAATACCCGGAATGTCACCTGCCTCTATTGCCTCAAGAGCATTATCACCAACAGACCCCATTGGTGCATCCATAATCACTAAATCTGCCTCTCGTCCCGGTGCAATCATTCCTGTATTTAGGTCATATACCCTTGCTGTATTACCGGTAGCCATACAAACAGCCAATTCTGGTGCTATTCCCGATACGGAAGAAACCTGACAAATATTACGTATAATTCCCAACGGTATAATTCCCGTGCCACTTGGTGCATCATTTCCAAAAATAATCCTGTCCAATATTCCCTTTTCTTTTGCTCTTTTACTTATAAAATCTGTCATTTTAGGATTACCACATTGAACAATTTCTAATGCAAAGTCCGTTTCGTCCATTATTTTTTCTATTTCTTTCGGCGAAACTGCTGTCGGTCCTCCATTTAGATGCGAAACCACATCAGGTTTTGTAATAATTACATCTTCTGCGGTCACAGTTGAAGATCCCGGAATAGACGTACCTCCAGTATGCATCTGAACCTTAAATCCATACTTGTGTGCCCATTCTACCATCATCGCAGCCTCCTCTGGTTGTTTCACGCTACCCAATCCGATTTCTCCAACCAGCCAGACTCCCTGTTCCTTTAATTCCTTAAAATCTTCTTCAACAAGTCCTTTTTCCAAAATGAGGGCGCCACCATGCACCTTCATTCCCGCTGGTGGTGCATTGTAAAAGGATTTACTCACCAGCATTGCCATTGCTTTTGTACCTGCCGGATCTTTTGGTCGTCCCGGCATATGGGGTTCTCCGGCAGATATAACTGTAGTGACTCCTCCATGCAACTCTGATTCCAAGAATCCGGCAGCATGTTGTCTATGCCCATAATCTCCTATTGTTACATGAACATGCGAATCAAAAAAACCCGGAGTAATCGTTGTCTGCTGTGCATCAATTACAGTAATTCCCCCTCCTTCCTCTTCTAATTCCCTATTGCCTATCGCCGTAATGATTCCGTTTTCCACCACGATAGTACTTCCCTGCAGAATAGGTGCATGAATATCACCACTTACAATCGTTCCAATATTTTTAATAATTGTTTTACTCATTTATGTTCCTCCTTATCTTCTGGACTCTCCAGCTGATTCCAAAGTAAAATAGCAGATGATATGTCCTTTTTCCCATTTCCCATACACTTTGATGCCGCAAAGACCTGAGACGCCATCGTTGTCATAGGCAGTGCCATCCCTATTTCCCTTGCTGCCTCCAACGCCAAGTTCAGATCCTTATATTGAAGATCCGTTGAAAAGCCTCCATCATACTGCCCCGGAATAATATAATGTTCCATTTTGTTAGCAAATACATAACTATTTCCAGAACTATTCTCAACTATTTCCTGTATTACCTTCATCGAAAGACCCAACTGCTGTCCAAGTTTTACTGCCTCTGCTACGGCTGCCATGTTACATCCCAACATCATATTATTTACCAGTTTTATTGCATCACCGGAGCCTATGCTTCCAACATATACCAGTTTTTTTCCAATAATACTTAATACAGAATGTACCCGATTCCATGTTTCCTCTGTTCCGCCAAACATAATTGTCAATGTACCGGCAATTGCCCCATTTACGCCTCCACTCACTGGTGCATCTGCATATAATATTCCCTGCTTTTCGGCCGTTTTTTCCATCCTGCGAGACGTTGTCGGGTCAACACTGCTTAAATCTACTATACAACACCCCTTAGGACAGTGTTCCAATATACCATCTTTTGATAGCATAACCTCCTCAACAATTCCGCCATTTGGCAATGACATGAGGATAATTTCTGCTTCCTCTACAGCTTTCTGAATCTGTACACATGCGAGACCACCTGCCTCTGCAAAGCGTGTTCTTTGACATTCTGATACATCATAGCCACGAACCTCGATACCTGCTTTTAGTAAATTTACTGCCATAGGGAACCCCATTGCCCCTAAACCTATCATACCAACTATCATATTCGTGTCTCACCTTCTTTCTTCCATTTTGCCATTTATATAATTATTGTACAAAAAACAAGAGCAACTGCATCTTCTTTAGAACGCCGTTGCTCTTGTTTATAGCCAATATAATTGATTTTTTTCATATAGTAAAATACTTTTTTTCTATATTCTCATATCTTTTTTGTATTGATTTTATTTCAGATATCTTTATAATGTAGGATATAATTTAAAATCTCTAATTGAAGGAGTCGATTATATGACATTGAAACAACTGGTATATTTTTTAAAAATCGCTGAAACCGGAAATCTGACAAAAGCTGCTCAGCTGCTTCACATGTCTCAACCTCCCCTTAGTTATCAACTTAAATCACTAGAGGAAGAACTCGGTGTTGAACTATTTACCCGAGATGCCCGCAATATGCATATTACAACAGAAGGAATTTATCTTCAGGATAAGGCCACCCAGATTCTTTCCTTAATAAATAACACCACGAAGGAAATCAGCAAAATTTCTTCACATGGAATCATCAATATAAATATCGGTGCCGTTTCCAGTATCAACCACAACTTGTTACCAAAGGTTGTCAGTTCTTATAAAACACAACATCCAAATGCCATATTCAATATATACGATGGCAGTAGTTTTCGCATAATGGAACTTTTGAATAATTCTATAATAGATATTGGTCTTCTTCGCGAGCCATTTCCAAAGGATACCTATTCCTATCTTCCAATTAAGGTTCCAACATCTGCAGACGTACCTGATAATGACTTCTTTGTTGTGGCTGGTCTAAAAGAGGTATTTCCTCCATCAGCAGCCCATGCTGATACCATTGATCTGAAAGATATTCTATGCAGCCCCCTTATTATTCACCGCCGATTTGAGGAGATTTTCATGGAAAAATGCAAAGAAATTAACCAAATGCCTAATACTATTATCTGCCGAAACGACAACATCATGTCAACAATTGAATGGGTCGGTAATGGACTCGGATTAGGTCTTATGCCATATACTTCCTCCCTTCTAATTACAAACCCTGATATACAGATACGCCGTATTATTCATCCTTCTTTTTATTCAAATCTGTACTTGGTATGGAATTCTGACCAAAAGCTTTCTGCCTCCGTTCAAGATTTTGTTAATCTTCTACTTGAATCGGATTCCATGTAACAGATTTTGCCGATACTGCTCCAGCAGCTGCTCCTTTTTCTCCTCCTGCCGTATCACCGTCTCCAGTTTCTCATAGGTCTTTGGCGGGATCCATGCCTTGTTCATATTATTATACTGATTTGATATCTTCCAGAACTTCTCCGGGTACCATAGCAGATAATATAAGAAGCGATAGTCCTCCGGTGTTAACTCCATGAATTGATCGTAGGTATCCAGCAGTGTAAAGAGCAGCTCTGCCTGATATTCATTTTTCTCCATTGCCTTCCGCAAAAATGTATACAGATCTACCAGTTGATTGTCTATCGTGAAATGTTCAAAATTAACCGTTGCCATACCATCCTTACAGTTTAGCACATTATGCTGGTGGTAGGCGCCATGGCAGTAATACCGCCTCCGATGCATCAGCATCTTCTGATCTGCCTCCAGCTGCTCTCCGACCTGCAATGCCTGATGATAAAAGCCCTCAAAGCAGGTCAGATAGAGGTAGTCAAACTCGGACTTCGTCGCGATCTGGCGCATATAGTTCTGTACGCGTTTCATCTCCCGATTCCGCCTACGCACAGTACGAAGTGTCTTCCACTCCTTCTCATCCCGATCTACCGGGATCTTCTGCATCGCCCGGTGCAGTCGTGCCAGATTCGCCACAGCCTGTACCATGTCCCCCTCTACCCGGATATTACATTCCCAACCATCATAGTATTCCTTCAGAACATAAGCTGTATGATAACGATCGCAGGTAATCAGCTCCTCCTCCTGATTCCGAATATAACGATCGATCCGTTCATATCCGGCATGATACAGATTTTCCTTTAGTTGTGCCTCCAGCTCCAGCCGACTCTCTGACGTCCCTACCGGCTGCAATGCCCGGAGACCTTTGTCCGTCTTTAGGAGTATGATCCCACGGCCTTTATGTATACTTGCGATTTCCATATCATAGCATTCCCATACCTCTGATAACTTCTCTGACAAACATATCCCCCCATAAGCCTTTCTACGTTCTATCTTATGAGGGGATATGATAATTCATTCCAGCTTATTCAGTTTTGTCCTTAAGCCACTTTATCTGCACCAGTTCTTTCAGCTTCTCCTTTGTATTTAGCTGCGGCTCCTCCAGTACCTGTTGCAACAGGTCATTCAGTATCTTTCCCATGTCCGGTCCCGGCTGAACCCCCATTGCGATCAGATCCTTTCCATCCAGCTTCAGATCCCTGATCAGCAGACACTCCTGTGCCTCCCGAATCTCCCGATACATCTCTAACAAATGTCGATAGTCCTGTTGTTTCTTCTCCTGCATATAATCACTCTGCCCCAGCATGTCTGCCCGGCGCAGCTTCGCATAATCGTCAAAAAGATCCGGCCCCATCTGATTCAGTGCCCGGCGCAGTGTCTTTTTCGTTACAGTTCCATCCAGTCCAAAGTCATGCCACTCAACCAGTCGTTCTACACGTTGGATCGTATCATTGTCCAGCTTCATCCTCCGAAGCACCCGCCGTGCAATCGCTTTTCCGGCCTTCGGATGTCCATAAAAATGATCCACCCCCTGCTCATCTGTAGTCCGGCACTCCGGTTTCGCAGAATCGTGAAGAAGGGCTGCCCATCGCAAAACCGGTGTTGCATCTATATTCTGCATGACAGCTACCGTATGTCTGCCCACATCATACTTATGATATACCGTATGCTGTGGTGTCTCCATCATAGTATCAAACTCCGGAAGTACAATGGCTGTAATCCCCAGTTCGTAGGCATCGATGATACGTTCCGGATGATCGGAGGTAATCAGCTTCGTCAGTTCTACCTGTATCCGTTCAGCACTAATATCTCTTAAAAATTCTGCCTTTTCCCGGATCGCCTGTCTGGTTTTCGCCTCGATCTCAAAATCTAACTGAGCTGCAAATCGTACCGCACGAAGAATCCGCAAAGCATCCTCATCAAACCGTTCCTGCGGCACACCGACACAGCGAATGATACCCAGTCTCAGATCCTCGGCTCCTCCAAAGATATCTACTAGTCCTTCCTGCTCGTTATATGCCATCGCATTGATCGTAAAGTCCCGCCGCTTTAGGTCTTCCAGCAGACTGGCCGTAAAGGTAACCTCCTTCGGTCGTCTGTGATCCTCGTACTTTCCGTCTACACGATAGGTCGTTACCTCATAGCCCACATGATCCATCATGATCGTGACGGTTCCATGTTCGATCCCGGTATCGATCGTTCGCCGAAAGAGTGCCTTTGTCTGCTCCGGTGTTGCAGATGTCGTGATATCCCAGTCCTGTGGCGTTCTCCCCAGAACACTGTCCCGAACACATCCGCCTACGATATACGCCTCATAGCCGTGTGCCATGAGGGTTTGTATGATGTAATTTGCTGCCTCCGGCATCTGAATCTTCATATCTGCTGTTACCCTCTGTTCTAATCCTTTTTGCTAGTCTTATCATAGCAGTTTGAAAAAAAAGGTTCAAGAGATGGTTTCTGCTACTTTATAAGCGAGTAAAATACTATTTGGGACTCTTTTATTCCACTCTCCGAACCTGTGCATAGATTGTTCCGCACAAAAACAGCAAAAATATATGCGACCAGTAAAACCGCTAATATCAAAACATTGGCATAGCTGCCATCCTGCCTCTGCTGCAACAAATATCCATATGCCAGATTCAGTCCCGCATACAGCAGCAGCACCGTCAATGCCACACCAAATATCGTAAACATTGTACGTTTTTTATTTTGTTTCAAATATCTACTCGTAATCTCCCAATAATGCTTCATTTGTCCTCCCTTATAACGTGCCCTCACATATGTATCCGCAGCTCCAATCTCTATAAATCTATAGTATCATTTCTGCCCATCATACACAACACTAATTATAAGGAATTCTCCTGTATCTGTTTCAAGAATGGTGCTGCCGGCAGTCCGTTTCTGTCAAACAGTGCCACCTTCCCGTAATTTGTCCATGCATATCTTACATACGAAGGCTTCAGAACCTCCATACAGTGTACCCATACCGTATGCTCTGTCTGAAGTTCTGCCTCTGCCGGATAAAAGATACCATCTTCCCCTGCCAGTTCAAATAGCGGAAGGGATTCTTCTCTTCCGATCAGATTCTCTCCGCCGTAGGTAACGATCACGCTCTGCCCCTCTCTGACCACTCGTTGACAGATCGGTGCATCACTGCTTATACCATCGATCCGGTATACATGCTCCATACACAGAGCCGCCATCCGCTCTCCCACCGTTTTCTTATCTGTCGGATGAATATTGTCAAATTCTCCACAGTCAATCAATACATTCATATATACATTCGGCAGCCGCCGGGCCACCTGCTCCTGTTGTTCCCGGAGCACCGCCCAGCTCTTGTCATCGATTTCGCCCTTTGCGATATACATCGGAAGCTGATTCAGAATAAACGGTGCGGCTGCATCCTGCCACTTCTCCCGCCACAGTTCGATCAACTGCCCGAACAACTCTCCATAGCTCTCTGCCTGATAGGTATCCTCTTCTCCCTGATAGTACCAGAAGCCCCGCAACGGATATGGCATCACCCGCTCCAGCATCCCATGATACGGATTCGCCGGTCGGAAGTTCGAGGTTGCTCCTGCCGGCTGTGGCCATGGGCAGGTACCTGCGTGTTCATTTAAGTACTCCCATGTCACCGCCGGATTCTTTCGACGTTCCTCCTGTACCCGGTCATCCCACTCCTTCCAGAGCCGGTTATACTCCTTCATCTCTTCCTGATAGTCTTCTTCCGTCTTTCCCTGAATCATCTGATCATATCGTGCAATGTAGTCTCTTCCCGCCGCAGTCTTTCTCAGGGTTTCTTCATCCATCCAGCAGGTAACCGAGGTACCTCCGATGTAACAGTCTATGACACCGATCGGGATCTGTAGCTTCCGGTACAGCTTCTTTGCACAAAAATAGGCAACCGCCGACACATCCCTTACAGCTTCTGTCCGCGCTACCTTCCACGGCGACTTCTCCTGTTCGACCGCAACCTCCGCCGTAGCGACTCCGGCCTTTATTACATTATAAAATCTTATATATTCATAGTCCGCAGTCTGAATCTCTTCTGCCCCGCCATCGCTGCCCTGTAGTTCCAGTTCCATATTCGACTGTCCACCGGCCAGCCAGACCTCCCCGATCATGACATCCTGATAGCGGATGCATTCTTCTTCGCATACTACTTCCATCGTATACGGTCCACCGGCAGACAGTGGTTCCATACAGACCTTCCACCGATGATCCTGAATTCTTGTCTCCACTGTCCTTCCTGCAAGGGTCACACACACACATTTATCATCAGAGCCATTGCCCCAAATCACGATTTCTTTGTCCCGCTGCAACACCATATGGTCGCTGAACATCGGGGATACAGATAGATCCTGCTTCTTCATGTTACTACCTCTCGTTCTCTAAAAACTCCAGATTCTTCCGAATCAGATCACATCGCTGTGCCACACACTCTACGCTGCGATGTGGATCCTCCGGAGTATGGAATACATAGTCCAACAGCTTATCCACGGTTGTGGTTGCTACATGCATTCTTGTATCGGAAGATGCATAATACAGATATACATCACCATTTTCTCTCGCAATTAATCCATTCGTAAATACCACGTTTGATACATCGCCTACCCGCTCTTTTCCCAGTGGTGCCAGGAAGAAGCCGGACGGTTCTGCGATCACCTTCGTCGGATCCTTCAGATCCGTTGCAAACGCATACAAGACATACCGCAGTCCTGCCGCTGTATTCCGCACACCATGTGCGATATGGATCCAGCCTTTATCCGTCTTGATCGGTACTGCACCGGCTCCGTTCTTCGCTTCCGTAATGGTGTGATATACCCGCTTGCTGGTGATGATCTCTTCATCGATCACTGCATGCTCGATATCATCACACAGCCCAAATCCAATGCCACCGCCGGATCCGGTATCGATAAAGTCATCCATCGGGCGTGTATAAAACGCATACTTTCCATTTACGAACTCCGGATGAAGAACTACATTTCTCTGCTGCGGAGAACGCAGCGTCTTTAAGTTATCCAGACGCTCCCAGTTCTTCAGATCCTTTGTCCGAACGATCCCGGCGGCTGCTACAGCCGCACTCAGATCATTCACACCGGTATCCTTGCTCTCTGAGCAGAATACCCCATAAATATAACCATCCTCATGCTTTGTGAGGCGCATGTCATATACATTTGTCTCCTCCTTGCAGGTATCCGGCAGAAGAATCGGATAGTCCCAGAAGCGGAATCCATCGATTCCGTTATCACTCTCTGCCACACCGAAGAAAGACTTTCTGTCATTTCCTTCTATCCGGGCTACCAGATAGAACTTGCCATTTAGCTCAATAGCTCCGGAGTTCATGACTGCATTTACACCCAGACGTTCCATAAAGTACGGATTTGTCTCAGGATTCAGGTCATACTTCCATGTAAGCGGAATATGTTCTCTCGTTAGTACCGGATTCTCATAGCGGTCAAAGATACCGTTATAAAATGTACTTTTTCTGTTCTTCTGCTGAATCAGGCGATTATACTTTTCCAGTTCTACATAATACTGTGGGTGCAGCATATCATTTCCTCCTTGTCAACTGTAATTCCATTTATACAGATTGTTCTGTTTTATTTTTATCATTGTATCATAGTGCATTGATTATGTGTGGTACTTTTAATAGATTTTAAGTAACGCATTAGTGTTTCTATGTTGCAGTTAACAAACACGCAAAAAACAGCGGCACACCGGACGTATCGTCTTATGTGCCACTGTCTTTCTTTTTCTATATTCTGTAACTTCTTAGTATGCTCTTCCGAAGTATACCATCTTTGTAGCAGGCTTGCCGCAATGTACGCATACATCACCCAGCTTCTCCTGTGCAAACGGCATACATCTGGTCGTTGCTCCCGTTTCATCCTTGATTGCGGTTTCACATTCGGTATCGCCACACCACATAGCCTTGATGAAGCCCTGCTGGGTATCCAGAATCTTCTGAAACTCTTCCCAGTTTTTAGCTACATGGGTATGAGAGTCCCGATGTGCCTTTGCTTTTTCAAACATATCCTTCTGGATCGTATCTAACAGCTCCCCGATCTTACCCTCGAGTTCATCCAAGGATACTGTCATCTTCTCTCTGGTATCCCGGCGAACCAAAACTGCCTGATTTGCTTCGATATCCTTCGGTCCAATCTCGACACGGATCGGAATCCCCCGCATCTCCTGCTCACTGAACTTCCACCCCGGACTCTTGTCGCTGTCATCAACCTTCACACGGAATGCACCCAGCTTTTCTCTGATCTCTGCTGCCTTCTCCAGCACACCTTCCTTCTTCTGCTGAATCGGAATGATCATAACCTGTGTCGGTGCTACCTTCGGCGGCAGAACCAGACCGGAATCATCACCATGTACCATGATGATCGCACCGATCAAACGAGTCGTCATACCCCATGAGGTCTGATGTACATACTGAAGCTTATTATCTTTATCTGTAAATTGGATACCAAATGCCTTGGCAAATCCATCTCCAAAGTTATGGCTGGTCCCTGACTGCAATGCCTTACCATCATGCATCAGGGCTTCGATGGTATAGGTTGCCTCTGCTCCGGCAAATTTCTCCTTATCCGTCTTCCGTCCCTTAATGACCGGGATCGCCAGTACATTCTCACAGAAATCTGCATATACATTCAGCATCTGAATGGTTCTCTCTTCTGCCTCTTCTGCCGTTGCATGTGCTGTATGGCCTTCCTGCCACAGGAATTCTCTGGAACGCAAAAACGGACGCGTCTCTTTTTCCCAACGAACAACGGAACACCACTGATTATACACCTTTGGAAGATCCCGATAGGACTGGATCTCATCTTTATAAAAATCACAGAATAAGGTCTCAGATGTTGGACGTACACACATCCGCTCCTGCAGTTCGCTCAAGCCTCCATGTGTCACCCATGCCACTTCCGGGGCGAAGCCTTCTACATGATCCTTTTCCTTCTGCAGCAGGCTCTCCGGTATAAACATCGGCATATATACATTCTCTACACCTGTTTCCTTAAACCGTTCATCCAACTGCTTCTGGATCAGTTCCCAGATCGCATATCCTGCCGGCTTAATCGCCATACACCCCTTCACGTTTGTATACGAGATCAGCCCCGCCTTCAGCACAACATCGGTATACCATTGTGCGAAGTCTTCATCCATAGATGTGATTGCTTCCACCAGCTTCTTGTCCTTTGCCATATCGACATACTCCTTTTCTTATTCTATCTCTGTTCTATCCTAAGTAAGGCACATCCCTGTTTCCTCACTGCTCTTTCGTCAGAATCAATCTTCATTATAGTAAAATAAGCCGGAATATGCAAGTAGCTGATTGCGTTTCCGCATTCACTTTTCCGCATTAATCTGCTTTTATCTCGGCCGTTTCTATAATAAACACGACACTTCCGGTCTTTCCGTCTTCGATCCCGCCATAGTTTTCATAGGTTGCATCCATATCCTTCAGATTCTGCAGCCGATCCATCAGAGTCTGTAGATCATCCGTACTTTCGGTCATCTCGTAGGTTGCATTGTTCAATGCGACACTTCCGTTATATACCTGACTCACACCATCGGTATACGCCCGGATGCCTTCTGTTAACTGTCCGCTTCCCTGACTTAAGGCTGCTACAGACGCTGCCAGCTGCGCCATAGTCGGATCCTGCGCAAGAACCTCAGGCGGAAGCTGAGACAGTGCCTGATTCAAGCTTTCCAGGCCACTCTGCAGCTGTACTGCTCCATCTACCAGAGTTGCTCCCGAATCGGATAACGTCTTTAATGCATTTGCAAGCTGGGCGGTTCCGTCATGCAAATCGTCAAATCCATCCGCCAGATCATCTACCTTATCTGCCAGCTTCTCGATATCTACATCTGTCAGGATTCCATTTGTCAGAATCGTTGCCGTAAAGTCCAGTTCAAAGTCCTGTGCATCAAAGCTTACCTCCATATAATCCGGGAACGCTTCTTTCTCTTCCTCTGTATCCTTATCCTCGCTATCATCCTGTAAGATGTCCAGGCTATCGGTATCCAGTGCTTCTTTGACACCCGGAACCGCATATCCTAAAACCACATAATCACCATCCATGCTCTTTAACTTTCCGTTTGTAACCGTTATATTGCCGGCTACCTCTTCCTTCAGCATGAGACCGGTAATCGCCGTAAACGGCACTATCTCCGAACCTTCCCCTGTATGATTGGTATAATCAAACCGGATCCGTACTGTACCACTGGCTCCTGCAAGCTCCTCTGCCGTCACTTCCTGATCATTCAGATAGTAGGTCACCTTTACAGATACCGGAGGTTCTTTCTCAGATGTTCCTTCATACCGGATATCCTTTCCATGATTCTCCCAAGTCAGTGTCCCGTCCTGAGCGAGCTGATACTCTTCATCGCCCTCTTTATTCTTAATATCACTCAGATCTGTATAATCGGTAATCGCAACACCTTCACCCGGATTCTTAAGTGTCGTACTGACGGTTATTTTATCCGGCGTTCCATAGGCATCTGCCTGTACATGCACTGATTCCTCCTTATCATGCTCCAACTGGCTCTCATGATATTCATAGTCCTCTGTGCTCTTTGCCGCCTCTGTTGTTACTTCTTCTGTAGAATCCGAATCTGCACCTGTATCCCGATCTGCCTTTCCGTTGCAGCCAACCATTGCTGCAAGCATCAGGATCGTTCCTGATATCAGCAGTACCTTTCCCTTATTCCATATATATCTCTTCATGATCCCTAACCTCCTTTTTTCCATGTGTCGCTCCCTTCTTATCCGGCGACATAGCGTTTGAATAAACTACTCCACATTTTTGAGTGCCATGCTCATTGGCACCTTCTTAATCTTCCGAATCTCCATGAGCACAACCACGCCATAGCTTATTACACCGATCAAAATCATCTGTACCGGAACCTGCGGTGCCAGATAGTACGGCAGCCAGCCCGTCATCGCCTGACTCACATACGCCCGCCATATAACCGTCAGCAGTACATTTTCAATCGGTATACTGAGGAAGATACAAAGCACTACCACGATCGAAGTAGACACGATATAGAGTCTGGCAATTTCTCCTCCATTGTATCCCAGAATCTTGGTCATAGAGATCGACTGTGCATTCTTCTCGATAACCACCTTTGACAATATATAGATCAGTACCACAAACAGCAGAACTGCGATTGCATTAATCAACTGCATATTAGAGCCCATGGACTTTTCCAACTGACGGCTTACCTTTGTCAGGGAATCAAAATCAATCACACTGCCTATGTAAGAGGAATCGATATCCGTTATCTCTGTATCAGAGAAATAGCCGCCAAACATACCGTCTCCCAGATCAAAGACCTGATTTAGATAATCTCTGGTCATAAATACCGTTAAGCTTCCCTCATAATCATAGATTCCGGTCACCTTGAATTCATACTCCGTCTTTTCAAAGCGTTCCTTTAAATGAATCGTATCTCCCGGCCGAAGTCCATACTTGTCTGCATATGCTTTTGATATGTATACATCTCCATCCTGCAGACTCAAATCGACGTAACGGCTGTCCGGTTCGATTCCGTAGAAAAGAATCTCATCTACGATATTGGAATCACTCATATTGTCCAATGTATATACACTGAACTTTTCCGCATCTTCATTCTCCGTCTCGACCTCCTGTTCAAACGACATCATCGTTAACAGACTTTCCAGCTTCCGATCCTCATCTAATGCGCCTACCGGAAGTGTCAGTATGTACTGATAGTTACATAACATATTTTCCTGCAGCGTATCCTGATAATGCTTGATAACCACCGGCATCTCCAGTCCGAAGATCAGTAGCATATTTGCAAACAGCACACCTACCAGAATTAAAATGTAATTGCCCATATTCTGTAATATTACCCGCAGCCGGAACCGGGCGAAAAATGGCAGATGTTTATTTAAGCGGAGGGCCTTCCGTCCTTTTTTCTTCGACAGGTCATGTCGAAGGAACTTCAGCGGCTCCAGCCGCAAGGTTTTCCATAAGATCACATAATTGATAATCAACATGATTACAATCGGAATCAGAGTTGTCTTCCAGAATGCATCTGCACTCCATACCGTCTCGTAGGTCGGCAGACTATAGCTTCCGTAATACATACTGACACATAAATTCTTAAACCCTGTATACCCCAAAATATTACCGACGATTGCTCCAACCAAAGTCACAACCAGCGGCGGTGCCATATAATGACGAATGAGCTCTCCCCTGGTATATCCGGATGCACGAAGCGTTCCGATTACACTGGCTTCTTTCTCAATGGTATCCATGGTGGTCAATCCAAACACAAAGGCCAGGATCACAATAACCATATACAGAAGTACCATAGCCATAACCATGTCGCCTCCCATATCATCGCCTGTGAACTGTATTGCCTGATTCAAATATCTCGGAATAAAGGTTTCCAGCGAAATCTCCTTTCCCAGTTGATCCATTAAATCATTGGCAACCTCATTTTCTTCCGTCTCCGTTGCCGGTTCTTTCTTGTATTTCCATACGTAGGTATAGCTATACTGATCCTCAGAGAATTGTGCAAAGCTCTCCCGGCTGATTAAAGCCACACCGAACTTTAACGAATCAAACATGGAATCGTTATTGTTTTCAAACAAGCAGCTATAGTCAGGCAACGCAATCAAACCGGTTACGGTCCATGTCCGACTTCCATCCCCGATCGTATCACCGATATTAATTTCATTATTTTCTGCATACATACGATCCAATGCGATCTCATCCACAGCCTCTGGCAGTCTGCCCTTCATAACACAGGGCAGATTTACCTCTGTCCGATCCGCATAAATCCGCAGAGTCGTACCGTTCTCCAGCTTGTCATTGACACAAAACTGATCGTATACTGTAATTCCCATGTTCTCGGCAGCCTTCTTCTGTGCCGGGTTCATTTTATTTGTCGTAGTAAAATGTCCGTTCTCCACATTATACTTTGTAAAGCCTTCATGATATGCGGCCAGCATACTGCTGTTTGCTACGATATTACCGGATACAAAACCGATAAACACAATCAACATCAAAAAGATTACGAGATATTTTCCCATATCGCCTCTGATCTCGCGCAGCAGACGTTTTCTCAATGGATTCTTCATCTCCTGCCTCCTTTACCAGTCCAGATCTTCCGCAGCAATCTTCTCTTCATTCAGATAGTTCTTCCGTATCTGTCCATCGCGGAGCTTTACTACCCGATCCGCCATATTTTTAATGGCGTCATTATGTGTAACCATAATGATTGTATTTCCATACTTCTGATTTACAGTCTCGATCAGTTTCAAAATCTCCTTCGATGTAGCATAATCCAACGCGCCTGTCGGCTCATCACACAGCAAAATATCCGGATTCTTAACGATCGCTCGTCCAATCGCACATCTCTGCTGCTGTCCACCTGATAGCTGATTCGGCAGCTTATGGGCATGTTTTGTCAACCCCAGCGTTTCCAGCAGTTCATCTACATCCAACGGCCGATCGCTCAGATAGGCTCCGACCTCGATATTTTCCCGAACGGTCAGATTCGGAATCAGATTATACATCTGAAATATGTAACCCAAATGCTTTCTGCGATAGAGTGTCAGCTTTTTTTCATTCATATCGGCGATCTTCTCACCCTGAATCGTGATGCTTCCTTCGTCTGCCTGATCAATTCCTCCGATAATATTCAGAAGCGTCGATTTACCGGATCCGGATGGTCCCAATAATACACAAAACTCTCCATGCTCAATGGATATGTCGATGCCCCGAAGCACCTCTACACGGCTATCGCTTTCTCCATAATGCTTTTTTATTCCTTGTATCTCCAAAAACATAAATTGACTCCTTCCTCCCGCAATGTAAGAGCATTATAACTTAAATTAGTTTTAACTAACTATGTGCATTATAGAATGTTTTTTTCGTAATTGCAACTTTTTTTCATAATCTGTGCATAAATAGCCCGGCCAACCATATATCCGATTGGTCCCAGAAAGAACCCAAATATTCCAAAGAGCTGATAACCGATATACATCAAAAACAGAGTTAACAGTGTACTCATACCCAGCTTCTGCCCCAGCAGTCTCGGTTCAAGCATCTGTCGATTCAACGTGCAAAGCAGATAGATTACCAACAGTCCTACTGCCATCTTCCCATCCCCGGTCAGGAATCTCCATACCATCCACGGAATCAATACGCTGCCGCTTCCCAGTACCGGAAGTGCATCAACCACTCCGATCAGAACCGCCAGAAGGACGAAGTACGGACTTTGCAATATCCGGAGTCCGATTCCACAGATCACCATTTGGACCAGTGCGATCGTCCCTTCTGCCCGCAGATAGACACCCAGCAGACCTACAACCTGATTCCATACAGTCCGGAATTTCCCTGCGATCCTGCCCTCTCCCAGAACTCTCGGATAGTCCTTTAACAGAAAAAAGGTCGCATATATCATAATGAACAGGAACAACACGGACGAAAGCATCCGCCTTAAGACAGCTATCGTCCCGGTCGTCAAGCCGGGCAACACAGTCGTCTGAAAGTCAGAGAATATCCCAATCAGTGCTTTAGTCGCATATGCCAGACTGACACCTTCCCCCAGCTGAAGCCCCTGATCAATATACCGGCAGCAGTCTCCCAGACCGACCATAAACTGTTCCCGGTAAAAAGGAATACACAAAACAAAACTCCGGATCTGCCCATATAGCACTCCCAGCCCCCATCTTCCTCCCAGAACCAAAACTATAAGCATAAACAAAAATACAATCACGGATGCCAACCTTTCAGAACAATGGCTCCACTTCATCAGATGTTCTACGACCGGTCTTAAGCTGCCGGCGATCAGCCAGGCAATCAAAAAAGGAACCATAACAGGGAGAAAAAAACGGATGCTCACATACAGCCCCACTATGATTCCCACAATTATGATTCCTTTTTTTATTTCCTCTTTCCTCATACGAACCTGCCTTTCTGACCCTGTTAGTATGAGCGATTTTTTCACAGAAGATTCTCTTTCTTAAAAATCTTCCATTTCGATAATGTCGAAGGCTTCGCCCTCCGGTTCATTCTTAAACACCAGATGTTCTCCGGTTACCGGATGATCGAATTCCAGCCGGGTTGCATATAACCCGATCTGCTGATATCTGCGTTTTACCTTCTGAAACCTTGGATTATACTTTGTATCCCCCCAGATTCCGGCTCCCTGATTTGCCATCTGTACCCGGATCTGATGATGTCTGCCTGTTAATAACTGAATTAACACATAAGACAAAACTCCCTCATCTGTCTCCAGTACATCCAGCACTTCATAGTCCAGAACCGCCTTTTTAGCACCTTTGGTTCCCTTTGCCACTACCTTTGTCGTATTCGTCTTTCCGTCTTTTATCAGATAATCCTCCAGGGTTCCGTATTCGTCCGGCAGCTCTCCGGTCAAAATCGCCTGATAGTACTTTATCATCGTACCATCCTGCACCTGGTCACTCAACTCTGCGGCTGCCTCCTGTGTCTTTGCCAGTACCATGATTCCGCCTACCGGCCGATCCAGCCGATGGATGACTGCCAGATAGGGTTCCTCCTCCATCCGGTCGCGATCGTAGATATAGCTTTTAAAATAATTTAATACATCTTCATCATGGCTGTGGTCTGCCTGACTCGGCACTCCCTGCGGTTTCACACAAACCAGCAGTGTATCATCCTCATATAATATCGGTATTTGTTTCATTCTCTGTCTCCTGTTCCTCTCTTTATACCTTGAATCTGTATCCAACGCCCCAGATGGTCTCAATATACTGCGGTTTCGCTGTATTCAGTTCGATCTTTTCCCGGATCTTTTTAATATGAACCGTTACTGTCGCAATATCTCCGATAGAATCCATGTTCCAGATCTCTTTAAACAGTTCCTCCTTTGTATAGACATGATTCGGATTGCTGGCGAGGAATGCCAGCAGGTCAAACTCCTTCGTCGTAAGAATCTTTTCTTCTCCATTTACAAATACCCGTCTGGCCGTCTTGTCGATCTTGATTCCCCGAATCTCGATAAATTCATTTTTCTGCCCGCTTCCGCTCTTTACCAATCGCTCATATCGGGCCAAGTGTGCCTTTACACGCGCTACCAGTTCACTCGGGCTAAACGGCTTTGTGATATAATCATCGGCCCCCAGCTCCAGTCCACGGATCTTGTCGATATCTTCCTTCTTGGCCGATACTACCAATATCGGTATATTTTTTACTTCCCGTATCCGCTTGCAGATTTCAAAACCATCTACCGTCGGCAGCATCAGATCTACAATCACGATATCATAGTTTTCCAGAAGTGCACGATCCAACCCCTTCTTTCCGTCATTTTCTATATTCACATCAAAATCGTACAATTCCAGATAGTCCTTTTCCATCTCTGCTATCGCCTGCTCATCTTCAATAATCAATACTTTACTCATTCTCTTGTCCTCCTGTATATATCTTCAGTGTAAATGCAATCATGGTTCCGATGCCTTCCTCGCTCTCGGCCCAGATGGTTCCTCCATGTTCTTCTATGATTTTCTTCGCTATGGCAAGCCCCAGACCGCTTCCACCGGTGGAAGAATTCCGGGAAGAATCCGTCCGGTACATACGCTTAAATATCAGTGGCAGATCTTTTGAGGCAATGCCGTTTCCATTATCCCGGATGCTCATACAAACGTTGTTATCTTCCCACGGCTGTACCTTGATCTGTACTCTCCTCTGTTCCTTCTGGTTATACTTTACCGCATTCGTTACAATATTTCCGATCACTCTTCGGATCTGTTCCGGATCCGCGATTACTCTGGTATCCCGCGGACAGGTATTCTCGTATTCGAACGCCACATTTGCCGCCTCCATATCCATCGATATGTCTTCTACACAGTCGTCAAAGTAAGACGCCACGTTAATCTTCACAAAATTATATGGGATGGAATTATTATCAATCTTTGTATAAAGAGACAGTTCATTAATCAGGGCATCCATCTCATTCGCCTTGTTATAAATAGTCCGGATATATCGATCACGTTTCTCCGGTGTATCAGCCACACCATCCATGATTCCTTCTACATATCCCTTGATCGCCGTAATCGGTGTCTTCAGATCATGGGAAATATTACTGATCAGTTCCCGATTCTCCTGCTCCTGCCGCATCCGGTCATCAACCGATTCCTTTAGTTTCTTGCGCATCTCATTAAAGGACTGGCACACCTCTCCCAGTTCGTCATCCGCCAGAATCTCGACATCCTCTTCCAGATTTCCTTCCTTGATCCGCTCGGTTCCTGCCTGCAAAAGCTTTAACGGCCGTATAAAGATCCAGTAAATATAAAGGGACGTAAAGCCACTCACCAACATCAGTACACCGATGATCATAACCATCATCTCAATAACGATCCGCTTCATATTCTTAACGACGGAATCCGTATATGTTATGATAAATGCAGACCCGATTCTTCCATCACTCAGGGTAAAGTCCTGCTGCTGTAAAAAAAACGGATCGGATGCTTCCACAAAAAACCCCCCCTCCAGCTGATTATTGTCTCCATATGCAGGAAGCAATGCTATCAGGTCATTCGCCTTTTCCGAACCGGAATAATAGATTTCATCCTCAATCCGCACAATAAAGGTCATTTTCCCGTCATCCAGGCGATCATTCAAATCCTGCAAGTAGGTCTTATCCAATAATTGATCCGGATTATTCTGCACATCATTAATAATCTCTGAAAATGCCTTTTGTGTAACACTATTCATGGCAAAGACCGGGCTGGCATACGCCTCCAGTCCTCCGGCTGTTCCATTTCCAAATATCTTCTTCAGATAAATTCTGCCGAACAACAAAGCACCACATAGGATAATAATAAACGGAATCAGCACCAGTGGAATGACCAGTGCCTTCACCTTGTCTGCTATCTTCATATCTGTTCGTCCTTCATTTTCTTTCCTTTTTAATCGTTTCTGCCATAAAGTATAGCATATGCCAAATAAAAAGTATTATAAAACCTATTTTTTTAATCAAGTTTTTATAAAAAGGGGAGTACCTATATCCGGTACTCCCCTGCATATACTTTCTATATTCTAGTTGGTTGCTGACTGCTTGGCCTCTTCTGCCCACTGATCCAGCTTCTCCATGGTCGCATCATAGGTCTTCTGCGAAATCTCCGGCAGTTCTCCGCCCCAAAGCTTCTTTGCTTCCTCAAAGCCTTTCTTGATTGCACTCCGCATCTTCTCGATCTGACTGCTGTCACCACCGGTCAATGCCTTTGCAAAATCAACCATACGATCCGACGTCTGCTTCACACCCCAGTATCCATCCTCTGAAATGTCCTTCTGTGCCTGTGCTGCGGTTTCTTCATCCACCTGATACTCACCGGTACGGATTGCATTCCAGAATGATGAATCATTCATCAAATCTGTGTTCGTCGCATTCGCCCATGCAAAGGTCTGTCCCTGTTTTGTAAACAACTTCTCTACCAGACTCTTTAAGGAAGACATTCTGGCATCTGCATCCGCCTTCAGCTTTGCAACAATCGCAGAATTATCCTGCTTTCCACTGGTCTTCGCCGACTCGCTGCTCTTCTCATATACTGCAGCGGTATCATCTGCCTTCTTCTCCGCAGCAGCTGCAGCTGTTGCAGTCGTATTTGCGGCCGCGGCTGTCGCAGTTGTGTACGTAGAACCGGATACTCCATTAATCATTCTTATCACCCTCCTTGGTTAAAAACACATATACTTCCTGTATACTCTTCAGCATCCTGCCTCCGATCTATACCTATATCTATTATATCGGACATTCTACTTCAGATACAACCCCTGAGCGAAAAATATTTGTTGTACGGATAGCTATGCACATACAGCAAACTGCTTATGCATTCTGCAGGAAAGCTACATAGCCTTTCTTTGTTTCATATATATCCGCCTTGCTGGTCACTTCCCATGGTGCATGCATATTCAGCACCGCAACACCACTATCAATCACTTCCATACCATATAAGGACAGGATATATGCGATGGTTCCGCCACCACCGACATCAACCTTACCCAGCTCTGCCGTCTGGTAAGCCACTTTGTTCTCATCCAGAATTTTTCTCAATACTCCCATATATTCTGCATTGGCATCGTTTGAGCCTGACTTTCCTCTGGATCCGGTAAACTTATTAAATACCATGCCCCGGCCAAAATATGCAGCATTATTCTTCTCGTATGCAGCCGCATACAACGGATCATACGCAGCACTTACATCTGAGGATAACATTCTGGAGTTCTTCAGGCATCGGCGCAGTTTCAGCTCTGAATACGCTCCCATACTGTCCATCAGTTCCGCTACGGTATTTTCAAAAAATCTGGACTGCATACCGGTGGCACCCACACTTCCGATCTCTTCCTTATCGGTCAGGAGGCAGCAGGTTGTCTTACTTACCTGTTCCACCTCCAGCATCGCAACCAGAGATGTATATGCACACACACGATCATCCTGACCATATGCCATAATCATACTTCGATCGATTCCTGCCTCTCTTGCCTTTCCTGCCGGAACCACCTCCAGCTCTGCAGACAGAAAGTCTTCCTCTTCCATGTCGTACTGTTCCTTTAACAGCTTCAGTACGCCCTTCTTTACTCCTTCTTTTTCTACATCCTTCAGCGGAAGACTGCCAAATAAGATATCCAGATTCTCTCCTTCTATCACCTTATTTGCTTTCTTCTCCTGCTGCTCTCCTGCCAAATGAATCAGCAGATCCGTTACGCAAAATACCGGGTCATCTTCCTTTTCACCAATGACAATCTCCGTTACAGAACCATCCTTCTTTACAACGACTCCGTGGATTGCTAATGGCAGTGTTACCCATTGATATTTCTTGATTCCACCGTAGTAGTGGGTATCCAGATACGCCATATCACCGTTTTCATATAGTGGGTTCTGCTTTACATCCATACGAGGGGAATCAATATGGGCACCCAGTATATTCATTCCCTGCTCGATCGGTTCTGTTCCAATGTTGAATAACGCAATGGTTTTCTTCATGCATACAGCATACACCTTGTCACCCGGCTGTACCGTCCGCTTCTTTTTCTGTATTTTTTCCAGGTTCACGTAACCGGCAGCTTCCGCCTGCCGTACTATCTCAGTGACGCATTCCCGCTCTGTCTTTCCGACATTCAAGAATGCCCGATAGTCTTTGTTCAGCTTTTCCAGCTCTTTTAACTGCTTTTTCGTGTAAGTCTTCCACGCATTTGGACGTTCCATATATCATTTCCTCCTATTCATCTTTGGGATAGCACGGTAGAAGCTTCTACACATCTATCCCAAAGAACGATTGTTTATTATTATTTCCATTCTGACCTAAGTATAGTACACTTCTTTCTCTATCGCAACCGCACCTTTTCTCATTTACCCCTTTACAATGAGCAGCTTCTGCCCCGGCATCAGTTCATCCCGCTCCAGCTGATTGACCCTGCGAAGGGTATCAATCGACGTATAATAACGCTTTGCAATGTTCCAGAGTGTATCCTCTTCCTGAACCAGATATCCGATGATACCTGCCAGTTGATTCATTTTTTCATAATCAATATCGGATATCGTGATATCCGTAATCGCCTTGCACTGACGCTTTGCAAATGCAATAATGCTTAAGTTCACCACTGCTTTTACCTCTACTTCATCACTTCCGAGCATGATACTGCTGATCTGCTCCAGTGTCGGACGGATCCGGTATACCGCATCCGGCGTCAGACACTTCGCCTCTACCAGATATGTAAATGGCAGAAATCCCGTCAATGCATTCATTGGTCTGGCATCATCCTCCGCAATGTACAGAATCCTTACCTCAATCGCGCCTTCGACCACCAGCCCTTCCTCCGTCGTTCTGGTTTCATCGATCTTAACGGAGCCTTCTACGCAGCAAACCTGCAGAATCCCCGGCTGGTTTTCCTTGCGTTTCAACCGTTCTACCACTCTGGTCTTGGCATTGTTCCGGGTAATCAGGGACTCATAGTCAAAAACCTCATATTCCGGATCGATGCATGCCTTGGTAGAAAACATATCACCCAGAAGATTCAGTTCCTCCTCCTGATAGATCCGGATCTCCAGCTCCAGATTTGCCTCCAGATTCAGCACCCGCTCTTCCCCATCTTCATCCGGTTCTACATTCAACTGGGTTTCTCCCAGCATTACTCCAATATCTGCCGTCATTCCTTCCATGGAACCGACACAGTCCACCTCGCCGGAAAATGGAATATCCAGATTCAGATACTGCAGCGGCATCTGTTCCTCTGCCCGATAGATCAAAAAGACTTCCAGTTCGCCCCGTATGCCGATCTTATTATCCAGCGGCTTTGTCTCCACCTCATTCACCGTCACACTGTGCCAGATCAGCTTACGGATATTCGGTTTATTCTGCGGAATCGTCACCATCTCCCGCACTCGAAAGATATCTCTTTGATCTGCTACCGTCCGTGTATACGGAATCTTCTTATACAAGCACTGAACCATATCTCCATTCTCGATTCCCTCGGCACCTTCGATAACGTCCTGTTCTGTCACATCTATCTTTATCTGCAGCAGTCCTTTGACTGCGATCTTCCGCGAATGGATCATGGATATATTCAAATCCTCGATCTCACAGACTACACCGGTATCATAGGATGGGAGGAGATCATCTACATTGATAATCTCTTCAAAGGAAACCGTTCCATCCATAGCATCCAGTTCTCCCTCTGTCTTTGCCACAGAATACAGAACTCTGTAACTAACGTGCCCCTTTATGCGGATCCGATCTACCATAGGTTCCGTATCGTCAATGGTTACCTGCCCCTGACTGATAATAATCTTATCCATATCCTGACGGCTGTCTGATACATTAAAATCCTCATCTATTGTAAGCTGAACCAGCTTTGATGCCTTGTGGTTATTCGTGCGAATTTCTTTCTTCACTAACTGCATAGCTTTCCCCTTTCCTGTTTCACCGCGTTTACGCTGATACTATTCTATGAGCCAGGACAAAAATTATTCCTTAAGAACCATTGTCAGCTCACTCATAGACAACCGGAAGGTTTTGATTCTCACACTTCACAGCTACATATGGATACGTCATCCCATCGATCCGGATCGTTTCACCTTCCACACCTACCAGGTTTGTCTTTATATGTACGGCATCCTCCGTTCGATAGAGTTCATTTACCGTCACGCTGCAGCCGCCCCTCGGCTGCGCTCCGTAGCCGACAACAATATACATGTACTCTCTGGTCGTAAAGGTCAGCCGAAACGGCTCCGCCTTCTTACTTTCTATCAGTTCCACCAGTTCTGCCGGCAGTCTCCCTGCCTCACAAACCGTGAAGTCCATATCCGTTTGTTCCTTTTCTGCCTTCTCTATTCCATTCGCGTCTCTGGTTCCACACGCACACAATATCAGTGCCATTCCCAGCAGTACCAGAACTAAAAAAAGTGTCAGCACATAATTCCGCATCTTTTCTGCCATCCCTTTGTTTTGAACAATATATGACAAATGCGTAAGTTATATGTGCAGACACGTTTTCTCCTACATCTGATGTCGGACGATCTTATACTCATCTCCCTGTTGATAATATGGACACTCGCGATAGTTTCCGCTTAAAAACCGGCTCATCTCATCTTCGTCCAGTTCCATCATACAGGTATAACATTCATACTCCTCATCGTACTCATAGTTCATACAGTCATCACACAGATCTGCCATCCGGTCCTACCTCCTCCTATACATAACGGTCTACTGCAACCGCCCGTTTTCCCTTCCGAGTATCATACTGCAGCCCCCGAAAGATAAACTTTCCATATCCGCGAACAGCCACAGCATCTCCTTCCCTAATGGATCCACTGTTGTTCTCAAAGGCTCTTCCGTTCACTAACACCAGCTTTTTCCGGAACAGATCCAGTGCCTGATTTCTGGATAGGTGATATAGCTTTGAAATCACTGCATCCAGCCGAATGGAAGAAACGATCAGCTCTACACCCTCCAGCTGTGGCGTCACTGCCTCCGGCATCTCCTCTAAGGCCTGGCATCTGACATGTGTATGCCGGATCTGTCCTAAGTTTTCCCGGATATACTCTGCAATTCGCTCTACTACAAATACATAGGCCGTCTTATCCTTTACTACGATGTCTCCGACCGTATCCCGTTCGATTCCCAGATTCATCAACGCCCCTAATACATCCCGGTGTGTAATCTCTTCCGCAAACTTCTTGATCAGTGGTTCTACCTTTAGGAGTTGGATCGGAAATGGGGTTTCATATCCGAATTCTTCCGGATTTCCAAACCGGATCATCACCCGTTCGCATCCATCAGCACCACCCCACAGGGTAAACTCTGATTCCTCTGCCACCTGATAGACCAATGATACATCTGTAACCGACAAAAAATCCGTAAAGTAATAGACACTATTTTGATAACTCTGTTCTGCCAGTTCTGAAAATCGTTTCAGAAGCTGTTGTTCCTCTGTTGTAGACATCTCCTGTATCCTCTCATTACCTATTCTTTGCGCTGCCTTATTCATGAACATACGTAAAGAACTGATTCCCCTGTTCCTCAAACGTCTGCTCGATAATATATCGTTCCTGTCGAACCTCTTCCCCGGTAACCGGATTATAATACCGTATGGTTGCTGTATTGTAACTGATAATCAATACATATGTGTCTCCATCCAGTTTTGCAATCACCGGTGCACCCTGGCAGAGATAAAATAATGCGTTATCCACATCACAGGCCACCAGATTCACTCCGGTTTTTCCAAGATACCGCTGAAGAACATCGTTTGGATTGCCACTCATATCCATATCTTCCGGAATCGGCACATCCTCATACTGAAGAATCATCTCTATACACTCCTTCAAGGAATCCGCAGGTGTTGCACAGGTTGTCTCCTGTAACCCTTCCGTTACCTCTGCGTACTCCAGAAGTCCGCTGATCTTCCAGATACAGTTTCCATTACTATCCAGTGCCAGTCCGCTTTCCTCGTTTGCTGCCAGCACTGCATTTCTGGCAGATGAATAGGAGCCCTGCATGCCTCCCTGTGCATATACATAGTAGCGTCCGGACTTCTCCCCACTGTCAACCGCAATCGTTGCATCTGTATTCTCCAGTACTTCCTTTGTTATAATCAACTGCGGAATTGAGGTTACATACATATAGTTCGGGAATATCATATATAACTGATTATATCCATCATAGGTATACTGGTAGCTGACCTGAATTCCATCCCCATCCGCTTCCTTAAAGGTGATAAAGTCATCCGGTGCTGACACATAATTCCCGTCATTTCTGGTTGCTTTGGTCAGATATACAACCTGATTTGCCGCACGGGCCTCCATAACGTATGTTCCCGCCTTCTCATATTCCTTTACTATTTCGTTTTCTAACGTCGCGATCCGAAGGGTATGCATCGGGAAAATACTACTTCCATCTGTATTCAGAACCACATCTTCGGCATTTGACAGACCATATACCAAATCATCTTCAATAAAGCCCAAAGCTTTTATTCTCTGCCCTTCACCAGCATCGATCGTATGCTCCTCATAGTTCTCCAGATTCATAATCGTCACCTGGGTACTGTCCCGGTCTACATCCGAATTCGGATATGCCAGCAGATATTCGCTATCGGAAACTGCCAGATATTCCTTCGGAATTCCATGGACGATATAACTCGATTCCCGTGTTTCCAGATCAATCTTCATCACGTTATTTCCCAGAAGATAGAAGAATTCTCCCTGTTCATTCAGATAGTTCAGACGGGAGGCATCCTCCTTCAGAATCTCATACGGTTCGTCACAGGATATAAACAATACCTCTTCCAACCGGCTCGTTGCAGCCCTGAATCGATATACGGCGATTCCGTTTTCTCCTTCATGCTGACCACGATTCATATACCCATACACGGTAAATACGATGTTGCCCTCATCATCCATCTTGACGATATTGATTCCATGCTGGTCATAAGCAGTTCGTATATCCGTCGGCGTATCCTGCCAAAAGGCAAACACCTTTGTAATGGTGGTATTCGAATAATTATAATACCACAGCTGTCCTTCTTTCACGAATGCCACTTTATTGTTCTCATCACTGACCCGGTATTGAAAATCGTTCAGATCCGATATTCCCAGAAAGAACCAGTTCTTTACGGTATTTACATTGAATCGGTCAAAAATACTTTCTACATTCCGGTCATAGTCCATAAGATAAATCGTACTATCATCCACATATCTGACACGATATTCCTCAGCTACGTTAAAATACTGAGCGTTCTCAACATCACCGGCGATTGCAACGTACTTCAGCTCAATCGTCGCATTCTTCTGATCGATATCCTTAATCGTCGGAACCATCTGAGAAATCCGCATGGTAGAAAGGTTTGCCCACGTTATCGTTTCATAATTCGAATGAATATCGGTATGGCTCAGATTCTCATTTTCTCCTGTATCATTCGGCTCAATATACTTCGTTATTGCCGATCCGCTTTCTTTATCAAACGTAGCCTCATGGAAGTTCATAACAAATTCCAGAAACCGCTTCGTATAGAGTTCGTTGGATGGAATTAATCGGGTATAATACTTTACTTCCTGTCCATCCTTTAACTTCAGACAAGCAACAAATGCATATTCCTGAAGCTCTGTCAGATTCATTCTCAGGGTTGTCGTTGCATAAAAAGAGCCATTGTTCTTCTCCAGATCATCGACAGAACCATTCTCAATCAAGGAACTTCCATCGACGCTTCGCACCTCATAACCAACTGTATCGATATCTACGCCTACATCTTCGATTCGAAACTTCACCACCTGATCGGTACCGATCGGTGTAATCGAATCATGAAACAGGGCAATATCAATGGATGAGGTGTAGCCATGAAGACAGTTGATCTCTTCCTCACCAGCCTCCATGTATACCAAAGGAAGTGTCGGCTGCTCCATCTCGGCGGTCACCTCGTCCATACCTGCATTTTCCCACTTATTAACCAGAAAAACCGTAGCTATAAATACTCCTATCAGAACAACTATTCTTATCAAGATATTCTTCATCGTTTTGTTACTCCTGTTATAACGTCTCCTACCAGAATCTTTTTCTTCTTTGTCTGTATCGACATCTTCTCACATGAAATTCGTTGCAGATCAGGATCAGACTGAGCTGCATGAGCGGTGCATCCGGCTTGGGTGATCCCTGCTCCCTACCCTTCATCCGGGTATATACCTCTTCTGCCATTCGGTAAATGGTGACTCCATCCGGTTGTTCATCGAACATCGGGCTTCCTTCATATTCTAACTGGTCGCACATATCTTCGACTATCGCCGCTACAAATCGAGCTTCTCTGGGATACATCCGTTTCATTTTTTCGTAGTCCTGACTTACATCCTCTTCTGACAGTTCAAGTGCCTCCAGATTCCATTCCTTTGGATATGGATTTCTCGCTGCCTGTTCCAGATATTCACTGAAGCTGCTCATATTCACCCTCCCGTCATCTGTCATCAGATGACCAAATGTATAATATAATATGCAGCCGCAGGGAATAGTTTCCTACAGTCAAAGGAGCACCCAGAGGGTGCTCCTTCCTATTCCTCTTTGATTCGCCTAGTCATCACCAAATGAGATACCCAGCATTCTTGCATTCTGTACAATACTATCATCCGGTGATACATATTTCAACTTTCCGGCAGATTCTGATAACGGAATCGAAGTCACTTCGTCATCCTTCAACACTACCAGTTCACCATACTTTTCTTCTTTAATCAATTCTGCAGCCTTTGCACCAAACCGGCTGGAAAGTACACGGTCATAAGGACATGGACTGCCGCCTCTCTGTGTATGTCCCGGAACCGTAACACGAACCTCCTGTCCGCCATATGCCTTGATCTGTTCTGCCAGTTCATATGCGACTGAAGGATGCTTTGGATTTGCCAGAAGTGCCTTCCGCTCCTTCTTCGGCAGTGCAGCTACTTCTTTTGATATTGCACCTTCAGCAACCGCCAGAATCGAGAACCGCTTCCCCTGCTGTGCACGCTTATCCAATGCCTTACATACGCTCTTAATATCATAAGGGATCTCTGGAATCAGAATAATATCTGCACCACCGGCGATACCCGCATGCAGCGTAATCCAACCGACCTTATGTCCCATAATCTCTACGATAAATACCCGTCCATGAGAGGCAGCGGTAGTATGAATACAGTCGATTGCCATTGTTGCAATGTCAACCGCACTCTGAAATCCGAATGTCATATCGGTTCCCCAAAGATCATTATCGATTGTCTTTGGCAGACCAACTACATTTAATCCCTCTTCACTCAACAAATTGGCAGTCTTCTGAGATCCATTTCCACCTAATACAACCAGACAGTCCAGCTTCAACTTCTTATAGGTATCCTTCATTGCCTTTACCTTGTCCATACCGTTTGCATCCGGCTCTCTCATCAGCTTAAATGGCTGTCTGGAACTGCCCAGAATCGTTCCGCCCTTTGTTAAGATGCCTGAGAAATCATCCGCCTTTAACTGCTTATAGTTTCCATACATCAGACCCTTATAGCCTTCCAGAAATCCATAGATTTCCACATCATTAAAGGAACCATATAGACCCTTTACAACCCCTCGCATGGTTGCATTCAATGCCTGACAATCACCACCACTGGTTAACATACCGATTCTCTTCATAGTATCCACCTTCTCTTTCCTATAGTTTATAAGTACACTCTGCCCTCCAGAGCACGGAGCAATGTTACCTCATCTATACATTCCAGTTCTCCGCCGATCGGAACACCACTTGCGATCCGGCTGACCTTAATACCGGACGGTTTTACCAATCTGCTGATATACATAGCTGTCGCTTCACCCGGAACATCCGAATTCGTAGCTATAATCAACTCTTCTACATCCTCTGTCTGAAGACGCTGCAAAAGTTCCTTCAACCGGATATCCTCCGGTCCTTTTCCCATAGCCGGATCTAATGCTCCATGTAATACATGATATACACCCTGAAATCTTCCGGTTCGTTCGTAGGCTGCCAGATCACGCGTATCCTCTACCACCATAATCGTCTTGTGATCCCGTTTTTCCGAACTACAGATCGGACATACTTCTTTATCTGTCAACGTATAACATCTCTTACAGTACTTTACATTTTTCCTGGCTGTAAGCAGTGTATCCGCCAGCTTCTCTACCTGTTCTACCGGCATATCAATAATATGAAATGCCAGACGTTGTGCAGACTTCCCGCCAATACCCGGCAGTCTGGACAATTGTTCTATTAGATTGCTGATCTCTGTACCATAGTAATTCATAATTAGAACGGAAATCCTCCCATTCCTCCCATATTACCGGTAATCTTCGACATCTGCTTGTTTGAATCCTCTTCCTGTGCCCGCAACGCCTCATTGGCTGCTGCCATAATCAGATCCTGAAGCATCTCAATGTCATCCTTATCCACAACTTCTTCATCCAGTTCAATGGATACAATCTCTTTCTTTCCACTGACTACTACCTTTACAACCCCGCCACCGGCAGTTGCCTCATAGGTTTTTTCTTCCAGTTCCTTTGTTGCTTCCTCCATCTGCTTCTGCATCTTCTGTGCCTGCTTCATGAGATTGTTCATATTTCCCGGCATCATTCCTCCAGGATAACCACCACGCTTTGCCATCTTTCTATCCTCCTAATTATCATCATATTCCACAGGAATATTCAATTCCTTAAATATATCCATTCGAACCAGATCTGTCTGCCCGTTTCCGCTCGCCGAATGTCTGCGATACTCCACATGTACCTGCCGTTCCAGCACATTTTCAAACGCTTCTTCTATCGTAGTACGGTCTTCTTCGTTTCCCAGAAGTCCCTGATTCGTCTCGTCAAGCATAACAACAATGCTCTTATTCTCTTTATTGATCCGCATGTCTGACATCCGAAGCAGATTCGCCACTGCCGGTTCTAAAAGTCCAAAGACCTCTTCCTTCCGTTTCGCAATCTCCTGCAGCTCCTGCACCGTTGCCGCCGGCAGCTCCTTCTTTAATTCCTCCAGGGATGCTTCCTTCTGCGGTACCGTAGCAGGTGCCTCTACATACCGAACTACCGGTTGTGCAGATTCTTCCATACAGTGATCCACCTTATCAGACAGCTCCGACAGGCGTTGCAGTATAGAATCATAATTTCGTTCCATCTCCGGTATACACAGCTTAATAACTGCCAATTCCAGAACTACCCGTTTCTGTGTTGCATATTTAATCTTTCCGGACAATTCTGAAAAGATTCGAATATACCGCATCAAAGCCTCCAGAGATATCTGATCTGCCGTCCGCTTCATCGTCTCCAGCGTCTCTCTGGAGAAATCCAGTCTGGACATACTATCCTCCGAAGTCTTAAGCAGCAACAGATTCCGCATGAACCATGTAAAATCCGTAATAAACTGCCCCAACTCTCTGCCCTGCCAGATAATTTCATCTATAATATCAACTGCCTTTGTTACATCCTTGGCTTCCACTGTCTCCAACAGGCGAATAAACACCTCTGTATCTACGGCTCCCAGTACCTCCAGACACTTCTCATAGGTAAGTGTCTCCCCAAGATAGAAGGCGATACATTGATCCAACAGACTTAATGCATCTCGCATGGATCCATCTGCTACTTTCGCAATATAATCGATTGCCTTCTTCTCAACCGGTTGATTCTCTCGTTCCATAAGATCTGACAACCGTCCGGAGATCGTATCGATCGATATTCTTCGGAAATCATACCGCTGACACCGGGATAGCACTGTGATGGGAATCTTATGTGCCTCTGTCGTCGCCAATATAAATATCACATATGACGGCGGTTCCTCCAATGTCTTTAGTAAAGCATTAAATGCTCCACCGGATAGCATATGAACCTCATCTATAATATATACCTTATACTTTCCTTCCGTCGGAGAATACTGCACCTCATCCCGTATTTCACGAATATTATCAACGCCATTGTTCGATGCCGCATCAATCTCGATCACATTCATAGAGCTTCCCTCTGTGATGGATCTGCAGCTCGCACACTGTCCACAGGGACTTCCATCTACCGGGTGTTCACAATTTACTGCCTTTGCAAACAGCTTTGCAACCGTCGTCTTTCCTGTTCCCCGTGTTCCGCAAAACAGATATGCATGCCCGATACGATCGTGGGTTAACTGATTCTTCAATGTCGTTACGATATGCTCCTGTCCCTTTACTTCTTCAAATGTATCCGGACGCCACTTCCGGTATAGTGCCATGTATGACATGTTTTCACTTCCTACTTTGTCTTCTTCTCATTCCGAATGTCTAGTACTGAAACCGAAATACCTGATCCAGTGTTCTTAAGGTCTTAAAGTTTCCTTTCGCAGTGATTTCTCCTGCCATAAATGCCCTCTGAAAAGTATTCTTTCCGGATAAAATCGCCTTTAGCACCTTTGTCTCCGCCTTCATTACCACATCGGCCTCTTCATCATCACTGTACCAGCACTTTACACTCTTTGGTGTTACTTCGATCGACAGTGTTGCTTCACGATCCGGTATCATAATCACATACTTTGCACTGAAGCCTTCCAACGGATAGAAGTTCGTCCGAAACTCCCGGATAAACTCCCCTTCCTTCTCTGTCTCCTCCGTGTCACCTAACATGCTCTTAAACATGGCTGACAATTCTTCAATATCTTTTTTCTGTTTCTTAACATACGTATCATCGGATACAAACTTTGATAGCTGCTCACTTTCCTGTGGTGTCAGATCAATGGTCTTTGTTCTTGAAACATTATCCTTTACCGCTACACTACTGTTTGGCAGAATAGCCGCCGACTGATTCACTGCACGATACAGATCCTCTGCCCGCTTCTCAATAATCCGCCGATATACGGGAGATGTCTCAAAATCAGTGTGATTCTCCACATATGCGACCAGTCCGTTCAATGACATACCACCAAGCGTTTCCCACGCTTTAGTCAATGTCAGCTCGGCATCCCGCTCTCCATAAGTCGTAGACATTACAACCGGAAGCATATAGATGCTCTTTATCTTTTCTTTATCTCCATACAACCAACACATATCCAGGAATTGCTGCATATAACCGCCGATTCCAAACCACTCCAGTGAAACCGCCAGAATAACACCATCTGCCTCCTTTAAAGTAGCCGGCAGTGTTGCGATTGCATTTTTTTCCTCATACAGGTTATATCTTCGTACATCTACCCGAAGTTCCTCCAGTACCTCTGTCAGTTTTCCAATCACATACAGAGTCGGATCTTCAATCAGCCCTCGACCGCCATAATAAATGTTAATCTTCACTGTGTATCTCCTCTTATCTTTTCTCCAGCCATCCATATATCTGCCCATTCTATCCATATGCGCAGACAACTCATAACGAGTCTTATACTGATAATATTATAGCGGAAAGGTCTGATAAAAGCAACATTAAAGCCCTTTGCGAAACTGATATTGATTTGACCCGATTTTAAGTAAATCTCCCTCCTGCAACAGGAACGGTTCTCCCGGCTTTATACGGATCTCATTTACATAAGTTCCGTTCGTCGAACCCAGATCCTCTGCATAGATCCGATCTTCGTTACGAAACAACATCAGGTGTCTCCGACTGACACCTGCATCCATAACCGGATAGTCCACATCCTCTGCCCGCCTTCCGATCACGCCGGGCAGATGAGAAAGACTTATGTCCGGCACCGTTTCTTTCTGACCCTTTAACTGCCAGCATAGTCCTGCAGATGAAGATACAACACTTAATACTGTGGTTTCCGCGTTGATCTCTGCGCTGATTTCTATACTGTCCTCAGCGGTCAGTTCCGGTTCATCCTTCTTTTCCGAAAATTCTTTCCTTCTTACTTTTCCTTCTTCCTCTTTTTTCCTCTTGTCTCCCCACCACACTTCACTCTTATGGCTTCGCACAAAACTGTATATTAAAAATATTCCAACAATCACCAGAATAATACACATCTTTAATTCAAGTTCCCGGTATGTAAAACAGAGATATCGTATTCCTTCCACCAAAGCAGCTCCCACTGCTAATACTGCTCCACCGGCATATACCCGGGATATCCTGCTATATCCCTGTGTGTGTATCTGTTCAGTTCCTATACTCTCCTGCTTCTTCCGCCGGTTTTCTCCGTTCCCCGTTTCTTCTTTTCTCTCTTCACATGCACTTTTCCATCCTTCTTCCGACTGCATTGCAGAATCCCTTTGTACAGTCTTCGCTACTGTCCTCAGCCCGGATTCCTCCATATAGTGCCGCAGCCTGCTTCTATCAACACTATCCTCCTGCAAAATTCGATATAAACCATAAATAAAAAATACTGCCTCTGAATCTTCATGATCCGTATGCTTCATACAAAATTCTGCTAATGTCCGCACCTTTTCCATAAAGTCTTCCGTTTGCTCCAGCGAATAGCAAAAGAAAAACTGCTGTCGAACGGAATCGTAATAAATCTGCTCCGGTTTCAATCGGATTCCTTCCATGGGAAGCAAATACTCTTCCACCTCATCACAACATTTCCACACCGCTTCGAACAGTTTCCATATACTTCTACCTTTCATATCACCGATTGAAACCATCTGTTCTACAGATTCCATACCACTTATCTCATATGCCAGGCATCGTTCTTCATCCCGGCACTGCAGTTTCATCGGAAGCAGTGTATCTCCCCGATACTGTGCCAGCATAGTTATCATATATCCGTCCAGATCCTGCTCCCGGACCTGAATCAAACAGTACTGATGGAACCCTTCATTCTTCAAACAGTTCTTCAAACACCTGCCACCTCCTTAAGCGATCCTGCGTTTCCGAATACCGCACAACCTGTTGCTGAACGGAATGTAACTCATATCCCTTTATCAACTGCAGTTCCGTTTCTTCTTCATAGATCTCCATCCCGGTCTTTTTTCCAAGTGCTTCTACATCCGCATAATAAATCATAAGTTCTCCATGCACCTGTGCCTGCTGTAATGCACTTATAAGCATGGTCAGAATCAAGATTAAAATCATGAGAACCATCGGCATCAGCAATGTAATTTCCAGTGCTGCACTTCCTCGATTCCTTTTCTCATTTCTTCGACTTTTCTCCTTATATATTCTTTTGAGTCTGTTTTCTCGCTTACTCACACTATGGATCCTCCTCTCATCCTCTTCTGTGGTTTACCTCCGGCTCCTGTCACTATCGCTATTCTTTTCCACATCGGGAACAGGGTGCATACCCCTGTGCATCTGAAAGCGGCACACGTCGCACCGTTCGCTTTAGTCCACCACACTCCATAGACGTGTGATATCGTTCTCCGGTATCCGTAATATAATAAACATCCGCCGCCTCATCTCCGCAGTACTCGCAGGGGGTCAGTTCTGCATACTGTTCCCTGCATCTATCTGCACCCACCGGACGAATGGTCAGATTCAGATGGCTGCAGTCTCTGGTCAAATGATATACCGTTCCGTTTTCTGCCAGATAAACATACGCCCCTTCGTTATCCTCTTCGTTCGGTTTCTGATATCCTGTATACGCCTTTTGGCGTACCTGTATCTGAATCGGCATTCCCAGATTTTTGAAAAAGGGAGCCGGAATTTCCAGCCTGTAATTCAATCTCACAGTAAAAAATCCCTCTGCATCCATCTTTACCGGATACAAAATCAACAGTCCTGCTTTCCCACCCTTTACATATCGCTCCAAACGTTTATCCGATGGCAAATACTCCTGAAGCATCCCGTTTGCTGCCACCGTATCCAGTATCATAGAATCTTCCTCTACCAGATATGCATATTCCGCCAGTTCCTCCGCTGTATTCATCACTGCCTGATAGACCAGATTATCAACAATAAATATCTGACACATCGAGTATAATATCCAAAAAGCAATCAGAAACATCGGCAGAATACAGACCGCTTCCACTGTAGCAGATCCCCGATTCACATTTCTACGACATGGGGTGTTCTGAACTGCACACTGTACTGTAAGGGGGGAGTTTATCACCGCCGGTTCTGCCTGTCTGTTTATCTGATCTGTTTTTGTAGTTGGAGTCGTGTTTTCCAGGGCGAAATGTTTATTTTTTGTTATTAAAGATAAGTGACCATACCGACCCGAATCGGTTAATAAACCATACAAAACAGTGTGCATTTCAGAGCACCCCCTTCCTTGTTTATCTCTTTCCTTCATACATCATCTGTCGTCCGCTGTTTTTATATAAGAACCCGTTTCCTTCAGATACCAGCTTTTTCGTCCTTCCCGGATCTCTGCCTGTATTTGAAACTCATAGATACAGTGACTGATCTGAAAGTTCGGCTCTGTTTCCTGTATATTTAACTGCATCACATCCAGCATACGGTAATACTTTATATCCGAATCCGTCTGCGTCAGCAGTAACACTGCCAAATAATTCTCGTAACAAAGCCCCTGCTCTCCAGCCTTTCCATCCTCCTTATAATCGGCATCTGCCAGCTCGGACAAACCATTCAGGGACAGTCGCCAGCTTGTCTCATCCTTAAACAGCGGTACAGACTCCCCATGGAGCAGCCTTCTGACATCCAGAAGACTTTCTCCATATGCCCAGCATCCCAAAAGTACATAAGATGCCGGTTCTGCCAGTTCCGGTACACCCAGCGGTGTCAAAATCAGGACTGCCGCTGCCAGAGCTTCCTTCTTCATGGTCTCATCCGAAAATGCATATGCCGCATTCGGAACCATTCGAATCATACATAACTGTTCTGCTATTGTTTCTAAATTCTTATAGTCCGAATTCTCTCCGGCAATCAAATATTCCAATTCACATGTCAGAACATGATTCTCCTCAGCCCCTTGCGCTTCCTCTTCGATCGGCACGGCTGTACCCGTTTCCTGCACCTCTTCCATCGTTTTCAACTCTGCGTGTTGAAAGCAATCGAGTGCATATCCTACGCCATATAGCTCCCGGCTTTCTGTTACCTCGATATGAGGGATTCGACCGAAATCTCCCTGAATCCAGTTTTTCATATCGGTCACATCGCTCAAATGCTCCATCTTCCAAATATTCTCCAGATGGGACGCCTGTCCCCCGGATGGAAGCTTTCCTGTAACAACCGCCTCCTTCGATACCTCGTTTACATTCTCCGGTATTACAATCTGAAGGATATCAGCGTTTGATCCCATTGTTTCCAACACCTGTCGGGGATCCTTTAACCAGCCTTGTTCCGCCAGTTTCAACCTCTTCAGGTCCTCTAGCGTCACTCCATCCTCCGGTTCCATTCCCTGTTCCCGTATAATCTTGTCTAAGCCCATGTCCTGTAGTTCCTGCTCAGATAACACTTCCGGAATTTCCGTAGTATCCGATGTTTCTCCTGCCTGCTGCCAGCTAATATGCTCATCGGATACTTCCGCATCCTGTTCTTCCTGCATATAACTTCCTAATACCGTTTGTGCCGTTATCACAGGAAATCGAAGTCGCATATCCTCTTTCATCTGCGTATAAAAACCCGCCAGATCGTCATCCATAAAATATTTTTTATTATGAATTTCAACATTTGTAATCTCATATGTATATAGACCGGCAGAGGATTTTAGGTTCGTATCCAGATACTCCTCTGCCCTTGCCTCCATAGTTCCTTCTCCTCTTCCATAATAAGTCGCATCAATCGCAAAGATATGATATCGTCGAAATAATTCCGGCTGATAATCTCCCTTTAGACTGTATACCGCACCTGACATGGCTTGGGCTCCCCTTGCCTTACTTTCCCAGATCCGAACACCTTGTATGATCGTTACCAGCAGTAAGAGCAGTACCCCTGTCATAGCACATAAATAGACTGATAGCTCTCCTCGATTCCTGTTCTTCATATATGCCTCCCCGTCTTTACCGGTAAACGGTACCGGCATCCCGATTAATAGACTTCCAGATCTTATTTACCAATTGTGTGATCTGATCCTGAAAAATAATTACCATCGCAATCAGTACCACTATGATAAGCAGCACCTCTACCACACCCATTCCATCTTCAGAATGTTCTCCTACTAAAAACTCTTTCATCATTTCCATTGTTATATCCTCCTTTTGGTTTTAAATATTAAAATTCATCACTGCCGGCCCTGCCACAATAATCATAGATATTATCATAAGCAGTATCATTGGGAATAATAGTCTGGTTCCTACCTCCTCTCCGCTTTTTCTGGCCTGTTGCTTTCTCTGCTCAAATGCCATATGCTCCTCCTGCTCCAGTAGCAATGTAATCCCTCCGGATCCCTTCTGTATCTGCTGTACCAGCAGTGTCGTAAACTTCATATACGGAAGCAGGCCAATACGTCTTCCCATATTTATATATGCCTGCTCCTGTGAGCATCCAAGCTTCATCTCATTCCACATATACTTTAGCTCCTGATACAGGCATCCGGTTGTTTCCCCTTTCTGTTCATACCTGCGCAGCATCCGTTCAAAAGCCCCCTTTATCGTAGTCCCGGCTCCTATATACAATAAAAGCTGATTCACCAGATTCGGATACTCTCTTAACAATGTCTGTTTTCGTTTCTTCACCTGTTTCCCAAGCACCTCTTTCGGGCGCATCCAAAGCAATCCGCATGTACTTCCTCCCACGATCAGAAGTATCACACATACCGGCATTCTATGGCCTGTCTCCTGTATCTGCCCTCCTGTCACCCGATCCGGTATCACCACCTCCCGCTCATACGGATTCTCCTTTAACCGCTCCTCAACCGCTCTTTGTACACTTCGTAGCTGTTGCTCTTCCTCCGTATATAGTCTGGGTACCACCCATAGCTCATAGGATCTGCATTCCTCGTAGTCTTCATATTGTAGTTTCAGTTCCAGACATACCTTTTGTTTGTCCGAAATTTCTTCGTTATGAACGATCCCCTTACTATCTATAAGCTCATAATTGTCACTACTCCAGGAAACGGTAATCCCCTCCCGTGGTACGGTTTTCTTAAGTTCCAGCTTCTCTCTGATCTCCAGCATCGACGGATTGTCTCCGAGCATATTGGATTCCAGATAGGAAAAAGACTCTTGAAATGCCTGTTCCCGCTCTTCGGGAGAATATTGTACAGATGCAACTTCGACATCAAACACTTCTGTTTCGCCACCTTCTCCCTTATAAACAAGATCATACTGCCCGATCTCTTCCCCATATCCATTTCGTTCGATCACCAGACCTTTTTCATCTGCGCAATCCATCCAAACAGCAATCAAGGACAACAAAAGCGTTACCAGTCCGACGACACATACCATTCGTATTCTTCGGATATAACAGGCATCGATTGCTTCCTCCAGTTGAGCCGTACTTCTATAATTTAATTGCTTCATCTGTCTCCTCATACGGTCTGGGCGAAGCAGCCCCCTATCCTTTAACCATCGATATATTTTTTCAACTATCTTCTTCATCCTACACCTCGATTCCAACCAAACGATTGCCCCAATACGCAGCCAGAAGCGTTCCTATCAGGCAGCCCGTCATAAGTATGATTCCCAGTCCATTATGATACAACGGCTCCAGATAAATCGGATTGGTCACCCTAAGGTATAACAGCATCAAAACCGGCATTCCACACATAATCTTCTGCTCCAGCTTCTTTCCTGACAGTATGGTCTGTATTTCCTGCTCGACTTCTATCTTCTCCGCAATTACCTCTGCTGTTTTATCCATCATATGAACCAGATTTCCTCCGCTTTGTCTTGCCGTACTCAGGACCTCCGAAAAGCTCTGAACCTCTTCCAGTTCCTGTTTCTTGCTCATTCGCTCTACCGCCACTTCTATCGGAATGTGGAGTTCCAGACTTTCTTCCACCTCCCTGATATCTTTCATCAGGGCTTCATCTTCCAGGTATAGCAACTGCAGATCCTTTCGCATTCGCCTCCATGCATTTTCGACGGAATAGCCTACACGCAAATTTGATGCCAGTGCGTATAGCAACTCCTTAAATGCAATCAGGTAGCACTTTTTTTGCTGCTTGATTCTCCACCCTTCATACCAATGAAGAAAAAATCCGATTGACGGACTTAATACAACTCCCGCTATCCAGGAATCATAAAACAAATACCCAATTCCCATACAGCTAACCGCCATCCCTATCAGTACTATCCCATATTCCGGTTTCCTGTATCTGCCGATATGCTTCCATATATCCTGCCGTTTCCATTTTTTCATCATGCTGTATCCCTTCTATCCGTTTCCAACACACAGTTTCCTGTCTCAACTTTTGTTCCGGAATCTCCGGATCCGATTCCTGTATTTTCGTCCCTTTCTGATAACGGTACAAGGTATGCAGTTTGATCTCTCCTTGTTCCATCCCCGTAATCTCCGCTAACTCCAGCACTCTCCGTTTTCCCCCCGGCACTCTTCCTATATGCACAATAATTTCAATTGCCGATGCAATCTGCTGGCGAATCGCTAACAACGGAATATCCATTCCCATAAGTACCATTGTCTCCAGACGATATAACATATCCCTGGCGGAATTCGCATGTCCGGTCGTCAGCGAGCCACTGTGTCCGGTGTTCATTGCCTGTAACATATCAACGGCTTCTTCTCCCCGCACCTCTCCCACAATAATTCGATCCGGCCGCATCCGTAGCGAACTGCGAATCAAATCTTTCATTCCGATTGCATTTCGTCCTTCAATATTGGCATTTCTCACCTCCATTCGTACCAGATTCGGTATCTGTTGTATCTGCAGTTCGGCAGAATCCTCAATCGTGATCAGTCGCTCTGTCACCGGAATAAAGTTTGTCAAAGCATTCAGAAATGTGGTCTTTCCTGATCCGGTTCCACCGGATATCAGTATGTTATACTTGCTCTTTACCAACACCTTCAATATATCTGCCACTTCATCCGATAACATCTCTTTCCTTACCAAATCCTTCATCGTATAGGTAACATCCGGAAATCGCCGTATTGTCATAACCGCTCCATCCAAAGCGACCGGCGGCAATACAACATTTACTCTGGAACCATCCTCCAAGCGTGCATCCACAATCGGCGTGCTCTCGTTCACAATGCGGTTACAAGATGCTACGATCTGCTGAATTACATCCATGTATCGCTCTTTTGAGGAAAATCCACCTTCCCAGCTTTCCAGAACCCCTTGTCGTTCTATAAAAATGGAATCATATCCATTCAGCATAATCTCTGTAATATCTTTTTGCCTTAATAGTTCTTCCAGACAGTCATACCCTCTTATGGCGTCATATACCTGCTCACTGATTTGCAGCTTTTTCTTTAGGGGAATATATTCCTGTTGCGAATATTCCAGGATCACCTGATCAATAATTTCCCGTATCTCGACCTCCTGCATATCCGGCTGTCCACTGCACGCTTCCTGAACAGCCATCTCTATTTCCTGCCATATCTGCCGTTTTTGATGCATTCAACCAGCCTCCATCTCACATAGCCGTTTCAGTTCTCCATTGATCCTCCGCTCCTCCAGTTGTGTCCATTCCTGCCCACCTGCACTTATCTTCATGGGTACCAGATAACAGATTCCCTGCAAGTCTTTCCATATTCCCAGTCGTTCCATTCGAAGTCGAAAAGACTGTAACCGGCTTTGAAACCACCGTTCCTCCATATATGGAAAATAAATGGTATCAAACTCCATCAAAATCTTCAGATCTGCCAGACTTCCACTTCCAATATCTATGACTATCTGATCATAATAACCTTCCTTTCGGATCTGATTCAGAAACCAACTCACATCTTCCCGACTCAGCTCCCGCAGTTCCAGATAATCTCCTGCACCTGATAAATAATCATATCCCCGTTCAGCATCTGCCAGACTCTTCAACCGCATGGACAGATTTTCACGTCTTAGTTTTATACTATACAGCAGTTCCTCCATTCCGGCTCCGGTCGGGTCCTCTCCATATTCTTCCCAGCCCAAATAAATACAGCTTTGCTTCCGACCCGTATCCTCTTCCACAGCTTCCCGGCATATTGCCTGTGCCAGCATCGTCTTTCCGCATCTTCCATATGGGGCAAATACAGCCTTGCATTTACACCCACCAGCCATACAAATACAAGATGCACCTTTACTCAGTACCCGATGCACCGTCTGAATATAGTCAGACACCGGCGAACACCTTGGAATACACGCATCCGTATCTCGAATCCCGGGATTGTTTCCATCTTCTGTCATCCAGATCCTTGGTATCGGATACTGCTCCCAGTTTGCGTCAATCATGCCCTTTCCTATCATCAGCAGCTCTGCCCCATGTTCCGCCAGATATTCTTCTGCTTCCTGTCTCTGTGTAAATGCCATAACAAATCCGGGAAGCTGTCCGCTGCGATTTATAAAGTTCATGAGTGTCACAGAAAATGCTTCTTCTTTGTCACACAGCAATATTCTTACACCCGTCATGTCATACCCATCCTTTCAATATCCAGAATATATATCCAATCAATATCGGTATACTAAAATGAAGTACATTCCTTCTTTCACCTTTCTCAAATCCACTGAAATATGGAACGATCTGTCCACGATAGAAGAATCCTTGAATATACTGCCAGAAGTAATGTATACGACTCACCAAATTATGGTGGTACACCATTTGTATCAATGCCAGAACGCCTCCGACTATAAATGAATACAGAATCACCTTCCACACACCAGGCCCTATGCCCCCACCTATAACAGCAAACAGCTTAATATCTCCTGCTCCTAATACCCGTAGCTGATATAATAAAAACAAAAGAAGAATCGGAAGTACAATTCCCAAAACCGATATTCCCAATTGTCTCCATCCACCCGCTATCAGTGTGGACACCTCTGTTGCTATCAATCCGCACAGAAGCAAACGATTCGGAATCCGATATGTTCTCAGGTCAAACAACACTGCAAGAATAACTACAATCAATAAAATTCCTTTTATCATCCTTCTTTCATCACCCTACGCCTCCCCTTCAAAATTTTCTTTACTGTTTTATTAGTATATAATATTATTTTACATTTGTAAATACAAATCGCAAATATTTTTGTACATTTTTATCTTTGTGTTTTCTTCTATATTAAATAGCAGATCACGCCTTTACAAAAATTTTTGTTCTCTGGAATATATATACATTTTTTGTTTATACTGTAGAAAAGGGTGGTGGAATATCATGACAAAAAAGAAATGTCAAAAGCTACAGGAGGAAAAGAAACGTCAAGAACTTCTGCAGGAGATTGAACGTACCAAGCGTGCTCATGCAGATACCCTCCTGAATCTGGAAAATATGACAGATCCGGATCTGATTGACTGCTATATCTATGAACTAAACGCAGTACAGGTTCGTTATAAGTTTCTGCTGCGTCAAGCTAAACAGAGCAATCTGACAAATCTGAACCCAACCTTACTCCCACTTACTGCACCTGAATCAGCCTCATCCTAAATTACACATACTATCTTTGTTTACATTACAGTCTGTGCCACCTGCATTGCAGGTGGCTTTCTAAATACTTATATATATTACCATTTACAACACCTCCTAACTTCTTTTGGTGTAAATATATTTATTTTTATTTGACATATATGCTTTGGTGATGTATTGTATTCTATAAAGATATTAATTTTCTTTAATATTGAATTCTGCAGATTCAAGAAACTATCACAAATTATTACCCAATGACTATTCACTATATGTTTTATACACTACGAGGAGGTTTATCTTTGTCCAATCAAATATCGAATTCCTTTTCCAATAAGCTGAACACCTATTTTCCTATGATCCGCTCCCGCGATGCGGTACTTCAGGATATCCATTCTAATAAGATACTGACCGGCACCTTTCATTCGTGGTCAG
>OHDN01000150.1_pt1 | contig 53905 bp, 39 predicted proteins | sample 1566971 | NCBI WGS metagenome assembly OHDN01 (sample SAMEA3879538, study PRJEB24766) | human gut metagenome | biome: human-associated habitat; feature: feces | place: USA | collected 1985/1987
ACCAAGGTGACCTTTGCGCTGCTGAAATCTGGTGATGGAAAGTCTTTCTTTACCGCATTCACCGATGCAGAAGAACTGAATAAGTGGCAGAATAAGCCCGCTGGTCAGGTTATGCTGCTGCGCTTTGATGATTACGCCCGGATGCTGAACGGTAACGACCATGTGGCAGGTTTTGTGCTGAACCCGTTCACGGATAACCTGCGCTTTAACTCGGATATGGTTGCATCTTTGCTGAAACAGCGCAATGCGATGCTGGAAAAAATCAAGCAGACCGCCGCGCAGCAGGCAGCCCACGTTATCGCCGGCCTCGACGTAGTCCAGAGTCTTACGGAACATCTCCATAGAGGTGACGACGGTCTTCTTCTTCTCGTCGCTCAGGCCGACGATCTCGACTTCCTCGTTCATCTTAATGATGCCGCGCTCCACACGGCCGGTGGCCACGGTGCCGCGGCCGGTGATGGTGAATACGTCCTCAACGGGCATAAGGAAGGGCTTGTCGGAAGCACGCTCGGGCTCGGGAATGTACTGGTCAACAGCATCCATAAGCTCGAAAATGCACTGGCACTCGGGGGTTTCCTTTGCGACCTTGCCTGCCGTGAGTGCTTCGAGAGCACGCAGAGCGGAACCCCTGATGATGGGGATCTCGTCGCCGGGGAAGTCGTAGCTGGAGAGCAGCTCACGGATTTCCATTTCAACAAGCTCAAGGAGCTCTTCGTCGTCAACCTGGTCAACCTTGTTCATGAAAACAACGATGTAGGGAACACCGACCTGACGAGCGAGCAGGATGTGCTCACGGGTCTGGGGCATGGGGCCGTCCGCTGCGGAAACAACGAGGATTGCGCCGTCCATCTGTGCTGCACCGGTGATCATGTTCTTAACATAGTCAGCGTGGCCGGGGCAGTCAACGTGTGCATAGTGACGGTGATCGGTCTCGTATTCAACGTGAGCGGTGTTGATGGTTATACCACGGGCTTTCTCTTCGGGAGCCTTGTCGATTTCATCGTAACGCATTGCTGCAGCCTGGCCCTGCTGAGAGAGAGCCATGGTGATTGCAGCGGTGAGGGTGGTCTTGCCATGGTCAACGTGACCGATGGTGCCGATGTTTACATGGGGTTTGGTTCTTTCGAACTTCTGCTTTGCCATTGTGAATTCCTCCTGATGGATTTAATAGTTTATTCTCTCAAATAATTATATCCCAATTGCATCGCTTTTGCAATAAGGGGATGTCGGTGTATCACGGTGCTCCGACAGATATATTCTCGCAAAGTCGGGATTTTTCGGCGAGACCGGCTGAATAAGCCCTTTTGCCGCTGTCGGAAGCTCCGATGTTACTGGTAGATAATGCCAAGGATTTTGTCAACAAGGTTCTTGGCAACCTCTTCATAGTGGTCGAAATGCATTGTGAAGCTTCCGCGGCCCTGCGTTCTTGAACGCAGATCCGTTGCATAGCCGAACATTTCGCTGAGGGGACAAAGCGCATTGATGCACTGCTGACCTCCCGCGCGCATTTCAACCCCGTCGATTCTGCCGCGCCGCGCCGTGATGTTGCCCATAACATCGCCCAAGAACTCATCCGGAACGACAATTTCACACTTCATGAACGGTTCAAGCAGCACGGAGCCGCCTTTTTCACACGCTTCGCGGAATGCGAGACTTCCCGCAATTTTGTATGCAAGTTCGCATGATTCAAGCTCGTTCACGCTGCCGTCAACAAGCTTTGCGGAAAAATCAACGACTTCGTATCCGCCCAGCGAACCGCTGCGCGATGCCTCGCGAATGCCTTCTTCAACAGCCTTAACGTATTCAGGCGGAAGCACGGAAGGCGGAACGGCATTTTCGAACACAAACCCGCTGCCGGGCGCGCCGGGCGCAAACTCAACGGCACAGTGGCCGTAAACGCCCTTGCCCGCATTCTGTCGGATGTAGCTGCCGACGGTGCGAACGGTTTTTGTGATGCTTTCGCGATATGCAACCTGCGGTTTGCCCACACGGCACTCGACTTTGAACTCACGAATGAGTCTGTCAACGATTATGTCAAGATGCAGCTCGCCCATGCCCGCAAGGATCGTCTGCCCTGTTTCCTCGTCCGAATAGGAACGGAAAGTGGGATCCTCCTCTGCAAGCTTTGCAAGCGCATCGCTGAGTTTTTGCTGACCTGCCTTTGTTTTTGATTCGATGGCGATACGAATCACCGGCTCCGGAAAATCCATTGATTCCATGAGCAGCGGTTTGCCTTCGCTGCAAAGCGTTTCGCCCGTGACCGTCTCGCGAAGTCCGACAAATGCGGCAATATCGCCGGCATAAACTTCGTCAAGCTCGGTGCGGCTGTCCGCGTGCATGAGCAAAAGCTTTGTGACACGTTCGCGCTTGCCCTTGTTTGCATTGTACACAACGGAACCCACTTTGAGCGAACCCGCATAAACTCTGCAAAATGCAAGCTTGCCGACGAATGAATCGGTAACGATTTTGAACGCCAGCGCAGCGAACGGTGCGGAATCATCCGCCGTGACCTCGATCGTTTTTTTGCCGTCCCTGCTCGTTGCCTCAATGGGAGGAAGATCCAAGGGACTCGGCAGATAATCAACGATCGCGTCCATAAGGGGCTGAACGCCCTTGTTGCGATAAGATGAACCGCAGCAGGTCGGAACGGCGTTGTTGTTGATGGTTGCGGATCTTATGGCACTGCGGAGCAGATCCTCGGGGATGGGCTCACCCGCAAGGTAAAGCTCCATCAGTTCGTCGCTTTCATCGGCAACGGCTTCTATCAAAGCGGTGCGGTATTGCTCCGCTTTTTCAAGATATTCCGAAGGTATCGGCTCATTGCGAATGTCAAACCCGTCATCATCGTAATAGACCTCTGCGCACATGCGCACAAGGTCGATAACGCCGCGGAAATCTGCTTCACTGCCGATAGGAAGCTGCAGCGCGACGGGGTTTGCTCCCAAACGCTCGCGCATCATGTCCATGACGTTAAAGAAATCAGCACCGACGATGTCCATTTTGTTGACATAGGCAATGCGGGGAACATGGTAGCGTTCCGCCTGATGCCAAACAGTCTCGCTCTGGGACTCAACGCCGCCCTTTGCACAGAATACCGCAACCGCACCGTCAAGCACGCGCAGGGAGCGTTCGACTTCAACAGTGAAATCAACATGCCCCGGTGTGTCAATGATGTTTATGCGGCAATCGTGCCAATAGGTGGTTGTTGCGGCGGAGGTGATGGTGATGCCGCGTTCGCGCTCCTGTTCCATGTAGTCCATGGTGGCTGCGCCCTCGTGAACTTCGCCCGCGCGGTGAATTTTGCCCGTATAGAGCAGAATGCGCTCGGTCGTTGTTGTTTTGCCCGCGTCAATATGAGCCATGATGCCGATGTTGCGCGTCATCTCAAGGGGTGTTTTGCGAGGCATTGCCGAATCCTCCTTTCCGCATTGTTGAAAATTTCCGAAATAAGTTTATGCAGTTTTTGGATTTTTAAACGAAATCCGAAAAACGACAGCGGCTTTGATGTTTCCGAAAACGGAAAATCAGAACCTGAAGTGTGCGAAAGCCTTGTTCGCTTCTGCCATCTTGTGAACATCCTCTTTCTTTTTGAAAGCGGAGCCCTGCTGATTGCAGGCATCAAGAATTTCGCCGGCGAGCCTTTCCTGCATGGTGCGCTCGCTCCTTGCGCGTGCATAAAGCACGATCCAGCGCAGACCGAGAGTCTGGCGGCGTTCCGCACGGATTTCGAGGGGAACCTGATAGGTGGAACCGCCGATACGGCGAGCCTTGACTTCCAGAACGGGCATGACGTTGTTCATTGCTTCCTGGAATACTTCAAGAGGCTCACGGCCGGTCTTTTCGCGAATGATATCGAAAGCACCGTAGCAGGCCTTCTGAGCCGTGCCGCGTTTGCCGTCGAGCATAACCTGGTTGATGAGCTTGGTTACGAGCTTGCCGCCGTAAATAGGATCATCAAGAACTTCCCTCTTGGGAACAAAACCTCTCCTGGGCATAGTTTACCTCCTTACTTCTTGGGACGCTTCGCGCCGTAACGGCTGCGAGCCTGCATACGCTTTGCAACGCCTGCGGTATCGAGTGCACCGCGGATGATGTGGTAGCGAACACCGGGAAGATCCTTAACCCTGCCGCCCCTGATAAGAACGACGGAGTGCTCCTGAAGGTTGTGACCGATGCCGGGGATGTAAGCGGTACCCTCGAGACCGTCGGTAAGGCGGATACGGGCAATCTTACGGAGTGCGGAGTTCGGCTTTTTGGGAGTCATGGTACGAACAGCGGTGCAAACGCCGCGGCGCTGAGGGCACTGCTTCAGAATCGGGGAATTGGACTTGTATTCGACCTTTTCCCTGCTCTTTCTGACCAACTGGTTAATAGTGGGCATGAAAGTTTCTCCTTAACTAAAATAAAATTTTTATTTTTATATAAAGAAAACCCCTTGCAACCCCTTGGAAGGAGTATTTTCCATACAAAAATCGCATAGTATGTCAGCTTAAAAACACACTGAGCGTATTATATCATCCATTTAAGGCATTGTCAAGTATATTTGCCCTTTTTTATTGAAAATTTTTGAAAAAATCGGTTTCTTCAAATTATATCATTCCGAAATTCGGCTTCGGGCATAAAAATCGACTCGACAAACTTCTGCAACGCAGCGTCTGCGAGTCGATTGTGTTCCGTTACTCTTTCGGCGACGGCGTAATTCTTCGGAACAATGCGGCAAAACGCTCTGCCGCCGATTCACACTTATTCTATTTTATGATAAACTCATATCCTGCGCCGATCGGTTCCGGATCCTGTGTTGAGTTTTCATCCGTCTGTTGCAGCGAAAACGTCGCCTGAGCAGCCGCTATTATCACCGTTTCTCCCTGCGGCGTCACGGCGTAAAATGCTCTGTCAATATCCGGCCCCTCAACAATCGTGCCGTTCGGGAAGGGGTGGATATTCTGAAACGCCTTTCGAACTTCATCTTCAATATTCAGGCTATCGAATCTTACGCTGTCCGCCTCCATCTTATCGAAAGAATCCAAATCCCCAAGGCTAAACGAAACAAGCATACCCCTTGAGTTGACGCGGACGGCGACATATGCCCTTGTTTCAATGCCGTTCAGTTTCCTGCAAAAAAAGTACTGGTAAAGATCCAATGCCGCGCCGCTCTCGTCTCCAAGAGGCACAACGCTCACCGTGGGCTCACCGCATTCTTCAAGGTTCACGAAGTTTGCGGCGCATTCCCTTGCAACCTCTTCGGCGCGTTCCCGCGCATTTCTCAACTCCGATGCCGCACTTTCTTTTTTATAGAAAGACTCTGTTTGGAAATTGATTCCAACAAGTTTCCCGTTTTCGGAATTAATCCCGAATTCATAACAGTTATCCCCCGTATAGTAATGCGTGATATATGAATTTCCCATTCTATACTCCGAGCCTCTGTATGTCCCTGTGTAAGTTTCTCCGCCATAAGTCACGGAAGCTTTTGTCGGCGCATCGGATGCTTTAAAGCTTGACCCGCCCCATTGCGACATCAGCTCGCCCTCATAAACGGCTGTATCCGCGCTGTCCTTGCTTTGCTGCCCACCGTTTGCGGAGCTGAAAAGATAACATTTCGGCTGCGTTTTTTCCAAGTCTTGCGGTTGATTCACCGCTTGTTTTTCACTGCCTCCGGCGCAGGCAAAGGTGTTCAACACCAAAAGTGCGGCCAAAAGAATCATTGCGATTTTTTTCATATTCTTTCCTTCCTTTCTTACCAGTTCAGTGTTAATGTGCCGTCTCCGCCGATAACGGCAAGTTGACTCATATTAAGCAGCATATCCGAGCAACCAATGCTCCTCGCTGCATAATACACATTTTTCCCGGATTGCATTGTTTTTTGTGCAAACCTATCGGCAAATTTATTACAATTTTATACATCGGAATATAGAAATTTATAAAAACGCGTCTTGTTCCATAGGCGTCATCACAACCTGTACGGAGGTAGTTGTTCGTGTAATAGCTTGCGCTCGGGTATTTCTTTGAAATATACGTATCTTCGGAAAAGACGACGCATTCATACAAGCCATCCGTCCGGAGATATGTTTCTGTGTTCGTGCCTCTCAACTCGCAAAGCTCCCGAACTATACCCGGCTCTGCAGGTTTCTCACCTGAAACACTCATCGGAATAAGCAACAACCGGAGCAACATTATCAATATCAAAAGATAAGATAAAGTTCTTTTTAACTTTCGCACAAGTTACCTCCTTTAATGCTGCATATTAAAATTTAAGTACACTGCATAGGGCCGAACTTTTGTTCTTTTGCATACTGTGTATCTTATGCTGATATTATACAGGATTTCAATATCGCTGTCAACGGTATTCCCAATGTTTTTTCGAAAAAAACACGCATTTTTGAACGACTTTCATTCAAACATATTTAATTCGCAAAATCGTCACTTTTCCGACACACAACAACAAAAGGCTCAATATCAACCCTCGGAAGAAAGAATCCGCCGTTGATATTAAGCCTTGCCTGTTTCCGGAACGTTGAGTACGTCTCGGTGATTAAGTTTTATTTCTTTTTGGAAGTTTCGGAACGAATATCGTCAAGCAGCTCCCTCTGCCCTCTTCCGGTCAGAATGCCGCTTTCAAGGGGTTTGTCGGTGAAGGTATATCGAATGCCGTTTTCACTCCCGTGAACAGGGAACCAACCCAGCTTTGTGAGCGCAGAAAGCTTTGCAATGCGGGAAGCACGGGTATTCATTCTGCGTTCAACACGCTTGGTGTAAGAGATCCGAAGCAAACTTTCGGCGATGATACCGATAAAAACAAACATCAGGAAAAACAGGAAGGGGATCGCTGCGCCGAACCGCGCAAGAGCTGCGCGAACAGGTTCGATTATCGTCAGCACAAGCCCCGCTGCCGCGAACACAACGCCGACAATTATCGGTACAAAATATGACTGCATGAGCAGACTGCGGCATTTGCGGCAGGCAGGAAGCTGCACGGGTATGAGCATGGCTGTGCTGCGCTTGTATTTTTTATTGCTTTTTTCATCCAAGTAGTCAACCGTCGGATGATCGTGCCCCATGCTGAGCTGCGCAAAAAACTCGGGCTTTCCCTTTTCACTGCCCTTGCAAAGCATACATTCGGGTTCATCAAGGAAACTTTCAATGCCGTCCTCCGGCAGAGCAGCGGCAATATAGCCTATATCCTCAATAAGAGCCTCCTGCTGCTCCGAATCAAGCTTTGAAGCGAAGCAGTCCGCACAGTTTTTCATGTTCAGCGCGGCGCAGTAGGGTGTGCCGTGAAGCTTGCACTCGGTTTTTGTATATGATTCAGCCATTTTTAAGCTTCCTTTCGAATAAACTTTTCCGAATACATTCTACCGCTTTTTTCCCCGCACGTCAAGCCCGCAGGAATCGATTTAAAAGGAGTTTTCAACTGTTTGGTCTGCTGATATGCGAACGCAATGTGCTTCGAATAATTCCGGGCATTGCTTACGAATTTCGAACTCGCTCGGGCATTGCACGCGGCAAATGCAAACACGGCAGCCCTTGGCGGCAGTTTTCTGCCGTTTATCGGGTTGCCGTGTTTTTAAATTGTAAAGTTATTCCGAATTAAGCTGCTGCACGAGTGGTCGGCTGCGGTGCTTATTCGGCATTGCCCGCTGCTGCCGGGTTATCGGACTCGGGCTTTACCTCAACTTCGACATTGCGATAACGTTTCATGCCGACGCCTGCGGGTATGAGCTTGCCGATGATGACATTCTCCTTCAGGCCGACCAACGGGTCAACCTTGCCCTTGATTGCAGCTTCGGTAAGCACGCGGGTCGTCTCCTGGAAGCTTGCAGCGGAGAGGAATGAGTCGGTTGCAAGCGATGCTTTGGTGATGCCGAGCAGCTTGCGCTTTGCGGTTGCGGGAACGCCGCCCACCGCAACAACGCTGTCGTTCGTCTGTTCGAACTTGAAGATATCGATAAGCTCGCCGGGCAGCAGATCCGTGTCGCCCGAATCTTCGACCTGAACCTTGCGGAGCATCTGGCGAATGATAACTTCGATGTGCTTATCGGAAATTTCAACGCCCTGGCTGCGGTAAACAGCCTGAACTTCGCGGAGCATATAAGCCTGAACGCCCTTGACGCCCTTGATTTTGAGGATATCATGCGGGTTGATTGAACCTTCGGTCAAAGTGTCGCCCGCTTCAACGAAATCGCCGGTTTCAACCTTGCGCTTTGAGCCGAACGGAATGAGATACTTCTCGATTTCGCCGTCCTCGCCGGAAATAATTGCTTCGGTCTTTTTGCCGTCCGTCTTGATTTCCACCGAGCCGGAGAGTTCCGTGATAACCGCAAGACCCTTGGGCTTGCGTGCTTCGAAAATTTCCTCAACACGGGGAAGACCCTGAGTGATGTCGTCGGCGGTTGCAACGCCGCCGGTGTGGAATGTACGCATGGTGAGCTGCGTACCGGGTTCGCCGATCGCCTGTGCTGCAATGATGCCGACGGCTTCGCCGATGGTAACGGGCTGTCCCGTTGCGCAGTTGCGGCCGTAGCACTTTGCGCAGACGCCGTGTTCGCTGCGGCAGGTGAAGACCGTGCGGCACTTGACGCCGGTGATGCCTGCTTTAACGATGCGGTCACGAATATCGAACGTTATCATTTCGTTTTTGCCGACGATGAGCTCATTCGTTTCGGGATCGCGAACCTCCGCTGCGGTGAACCTGCCGAGAATACGGTCGCCGAGGGGTTCAAGGGGACGGTCGCCGTCGCCGATGGTTTCAAGAATCATGCCGTCAATCGCCATGCCGCGTTCCGCAAAGCAGTCCTCTTCGCGAACGATGACGTTGTGAGAAACGTCAACAAGACGTCTTGTGAGGTAACCGGAGTCCGCGGTGCGGAGTGCGGTATCGGCAAGACCTTTGCGCGCACCGTGGGAACTGATGAAGAACTCAAGAACGGAGAGGCCTTCACGGAAGTTTGCACGAATCGGAACCTCGATGATCTGTCCGCGCGGGTCCGCCATGAGGCCGCGCATACCGGCAAGCTGACGAATCTGGTTGGTTGAACCGCGCGCACCGGAGTTTGCCATCATGAAGATGGGGTTAATCGGGCTGAGCCGCTTCATCAATGCGTCGGTAACAAGGCTTTCCGTTTCCTTCCAAACTTCGATGACCTTCTTGCGGCGGTTTTCTGCGGAAAGCAGACCCATGCGGTAAAGGTTGTCAATCTGTCCGCACTGTTCATCGGCGGCTTCAAGGAAATTGTGCTTTTCCTCCGGAACGGTGATATCGCAGAAGCCGACAGTGACACCGCCGCGGGTGGAGTATTTATAGCCGAGAGCCTTTATGCTGTCCGCAACTTCGCTTGTGACCGTGGGGCCGTGTTTGCGGAAGCAGTGGTCGATAATGTTGCCGAGATCCTTCTTTACAACAAGTTTATCAACCTCAAGCTTGAACATATCGTCCAGAGTCTCGCGCTTTACATAACCGAGATCCTGCGGTATTGCGTGGTTGAAGATGACCCTGCCGATTGAGGTGGATACGATCCTGCGGTAAATCTTGCCTTCAAACTCGCGTTCAAGGCGAATCTTTGCAAGCGCATGGAGCGAAAGCTCGCCCGTTTGATACGCCATGATCGCCTCGTTTTCGCTTGAGAACGCCTTTCCCTCGCCGTTGAACATGCGGATAAGGCGGGAATCGTCAAGATATTCGCGGAGGGCTTCCTCGTCAACCGCGGGAACCTCGCGGATTGCCCTTGCAACAAGATCCTCGATTATTGTCTTGCTGCGCAGCGCATATACCCTGTGAATGACCTCATCGGTGACGTATTCATCAACAAAGCTGTTGTCCTTTATGATAGCCTTGAGCGTTGTGCGTATTTCGGAATCGTACAGCTCATCGCAACGCATCGTGAGGTAGTAGCAGCCCATAACCATATCCTGTGAGGGGCTGACAACGGGCTTGCCGTCCTGCGGCTTGAGGATGTTGTTTGCCGCAAGCATAAGGAAGCGGGCTTCGGCCTGTGCTTCGACCGAAAGGGGCACATGAACCGCCATCTGGTCGCCGTCAAAGTCCGCATTGTATGCGGTGCAGACAAGGGGATGAAGCTTTATCGCCCTGCCTTCAACCAGAACGGGTTCAAATGCCTGAATGCCGAGCCTGTGCAGCGTAGGTGCACGGTTGAGAAGAACGGGGTGGTCCTTGATAACATCTTCGAGCACATCCCAAACCTCGGGCTTCACGCGCTCAACCATGCGCTTTGCGGACTTGATATTGTGGGCATAGCCAAGCTCATTGAGCTTTTTCATGACAAAGGGCTTGAACAGCTCCAATGCCATCTCTTTGGGAAGACCGCACTGGTACATCTTGAGTTCGGGACCCACGACGATAACGGAACGGCCGGAATAGTCAACACGTTTGCCGAGCAGGTTCTGGCGGAAACGTCCCTGTTTGCCGCGCAGCATATCGGAAAGGGACTTCAGCGGGCGGTTGCCGGGACCCGTTACCGGGCGCCCGCGCCTGCCGTTGTCGATAAGTGCATCCACAGCTTCCTGAAGCATGCGCTTTTCGTTGCGAACAATGATGTCCGGTGCGCGCAGCTCAAGCAGCCTTTTAAGGCGGTTGTTGCGGTTGATGACCCTTCGGTAAAGGTCGTTAAGGTCGCTTGTCGCAAACCTTCCGCCGTCCAGCTGAACCATGGGGCGGATCTCCGGCGGAATAACCGGAACAACATCCATTATGATCCATTCGGGCTTGTTTCCGCTCTTTATGAAAGCTTCGATGACTTCAAGGCGTTTAATCGCATTCACGCGCTTCTGTCCGCCGGAATTTGCGATTTCTTCACGAAGCTCTTTTTCGGTTTTTTCAAGATCGAGCTGCTGCAAAAGCTCCTTTATGGCCTCTGCACCCATGCCCGCTTTGAAGCTCTTTGCGCCGTAATCACGCTGCGCCTGACGGTATTCAACATCGGTGAGCAGCTGCTTGTATTCAAGCGGGGTGTCACCGGGATCGGTAACGACGAATGCGACGAAGTAAAGTACCTTTTCCAGATTGCGGGGGGACATGTCCAGCAGCATTTTCATGCGGCACGGTATGCCTTTGAAGTACCAGATATGGGATACGGGAGCCGCAAGTTCGATATGGCCCATGCGCTCTCTGCGCACCTTTGCTCTCGTAACTTCAACACCGCACTTTTCGCAGACAACGCCCTTGTAGCGCACCCGCTTATATCGTCCGCAGTGGCATTCCCAGTCCTTCGTCGGTCCGAAAATACGTTCGCAGAAGAGGCCGTCCGCCTCGGGTTTAAGGCTCCTGTAGTTTATGGTTTCGGGTTTTTTAACTTCACCGTGGGACCATTCTCTGATCTTTTCGGGGGATGCAAGACCGATTCGGATTGCATCGAAATTTGTCAGTTCAAACAAGTTCTTATCTCCCTTCCGACTTTACTTTATTCCTCGTAGTTACCGTCGGCGTCCTCGAAGGTGAAGCCGTCGAATTCATCATGCTCGTCTTCCTCATAGCTGTCGTCGTCATCCTCCTCACCGTCGTCGTCGATGAAGTTAAAGTCATCGACATCATCGTCTCTGAGCATGCCGCCGGGTGCATCTTCATAACCGGCAATATTGACGCCCAACTCTCTTACATCGTCATCGTCCGTAAGCTCTCCGATAACGATTTCTTCATTATTTTCGGACAGAACCTTGATATCAAGACCAAGGGACTGCAATTCTTTGATAAGAACCTTAAAGCTCTCGGGAACGCCCGGCTCGGGAACGTTTTCGCCGTTGACAATGGCTTCGTAGGTTTTTACGCGGCCCACGACGTCATCGCTCTTGACGGTCAGGATCTCCTGAAGGGTGTTTGCCGCACCGTATGCTTCAAGTGCCCAGACTTCCATTTCGCCGAAACGCTGTCCGCCGAACTGTGCCTTGCCGCCGAGAGGCTGCTGAGTGACCAGTGAGTACGGACCCGTGCTTCTTGCATGGATCTTGTCGTCAACAAGGTGGTGCAGCTTAAGGTAGTACATATATCCGACGGAAACACGGTTCTCAAAGGGTTCACCGCTGCGGCCGTCGTAAAGCACGGTCTTTCCGTCCTCGTGTTTGTATGCCTCGCGGAATTTTTCGCCGACAACGGGGTCGGAATCCGCAAGTTCAATCAGCTTCAGCACATCGCCCGCAGTCATTTTCATAAGATCCTGCATGGGCTTGTTGGACTTGTTTGACATTGCAAGCAGCATTTTGATATCGTCCTCGCCCGCACCGTCAAGAACGGGAGTTGCGACCTTCATGTTAAGTCCCTTTGCTGCCTTGCCGAGATGCAGCTCGAGGATCTGGCCGATGTTCATACGCGACGGAACGCCCATCGGGTTCAGAACTATCTGAAGCGGAGTGCCGTCGGGCAGGAAGGGCATATCCTCTTCGGGAAGGATTCTTGAAATAACACCCTTGTTGCCGTGGCGGCCCGCCATCTTGTCGCCGACGGAGATTTTGCGCTTCTGTGCAATATAAACGCGGACAAGTTCATGAACGCCGGGGGAGAGTTCGTCCTTGTTTTCGCGGCTGAAAATGCGAACGTCAACAACAACGCCGCCCTCGCCGTGCGGAACACGCAGGGAGGTGTCGCGAACCTCGCGCGCCTTTTCGCCGAAAATTGCCCTGAGCAGGCGTTCCTCGGCGGTGAGCTCCGTCTCGCCCTTGGGCGTGACTTTGCCGACAAGGATGTCGCCGGAATGAACCTCCGCACCGATTCGGATGATGCCGCGTTCGTCAAGATCCTTCAGTGCCTCTTCGCCGACGTTGGGGATATCGCGCGTGATCTCTTCCGCACCGAGCTGCTTTGTGTCGCGTGCCTCGGTTTCGTGTTCTTCGATATGGAGTGACGTGTAAACATCGTCGCGAACGAGCTGTTCGCTGATAAGAACTGCGTCCTCGTAGTTGTAGCCCTCCCAAGTCATGAACCCGATGAGAATGTTCTTGCCGAGAGCAATTTCGCCGTCCTTGGTGGATGCGCCGTCTGCAATGACCGCACCTTTTTCAAGATGTTCGCCGACATCGACAACGGGGCGCTGGTTGATGCAGGTGCCCTGGTTGGAGCGTTTGAACTTGATGAGGCGATAGGTATGCAGGCTTCTGTCGGAATCGGATTCAACAACGACTTTATCTGCCGAAACATGGCGAACAACGCCCGCTTCTTCGTTCAGAACAAGAACGCCGCTGTCGTATGCCGCCTTGTATTCCATGCCCGTGCCGACAGCCGGGGATTCGGTCACAAGCAGGGGAACCGCCTGACGCTGCATGTTGGAGCCCATCAGGGCGCGGTTTGCGTCGTCGTTTTCGAGGAAGGGGATCATTGCCGTTGCAACCGAAACGAGCTGCTTTGCGGAAACGTCCATATAGTCGATATCGGTGCTGCGCACCTCGATGATCTGATCCAGCCTGCGTGCAACAACACGCTCCTTTTCGAACCAAACTCTGCCGTCCTCGCTGCGGACGGTGGGTTCGTTTGCCTGGGCGATGATTTTGCCGTTTTCCTCGGTTGCGGTGAGGTAAACGATCTCGTCAAGGATGCAGTGGTTCTCCTTGTCGATTTTGCGGTAGGGAGCTTCGATGAAGCCGTATTTATTTATTCTTGCATAGGTTGCAAGGGAGTTGATAAGACCGATGTTCGGGCCTTCGGGCGTCTCGATAGGGCACATTCTGCCGTAATGAGAATAGTGAACGTCGCGAACTTCGAACGTTGCACGGTCGCGGTTCAAACCGCCGGGGCCGAGAGCGGAAAGCCTGCGCTTATGGGTCAGCTCCGCAAGCGGGTTCGTCTGATCCATGAACTGGGACAGCTGGGACGAACCGAAAAACTCTTTGACGGCCGCCGTTACCGGGCGAATATTGATAAGGTTTATCGGCATTGTGCTTTCAACGTCCTGAATGGACATGCGCTCGCGAACAACGCGCTCAAGCCTTGTGAAGCCGACGCGGATCTGGTTCTGGAGCAGCTCGCCGACGGAACGAATGCGGCGGTTGCCGAGGTGGTCGATATCGTCGCAGAAACCGATGCCGTAGGGCAGACCCATAAGGTAACTCACGGAGGCGATCATGTCTGCGGGCAGGATATGCCTCGGGCTGAGTTCAAGCACATTGTCGTGCAGAAGCTTTTTGAATTCGTCGTCGGAAAGAGCCTCTTTTTGAGCGAGCATATCCATCAGCACGGGGTAGTAAACATGTTCGTTGATGCCGATTTCAAGAGGATCAAAGTCAAGATAGCATGCCGCATCGACAAATTGGTTGCCGACAACGCGGATGCGTTTTTCGTTCACGGCGACATACACGCCGAGAACACCCGCGTTCTCGATTCGGAACGCAAGCTCACGGTCGATAAGCTGACCTTCTTCCGCAAGGATCTCTCCCGTGCGGGGGTCAACAACGGTTTCGGCGGCGGTTTTGCCTTCAAGGCGCGCACCAATGCCGAGTTTATAGTTGAATTTGTATCTGCCGACGCGGGCAAGATCGTAGCGCTTGTCAAAGAACAGCGCGGTCATAAGGTTGCGCGCACTCTCTTCGGTGGGCGGTTCGCCCGGACGCTGGCGTTTGTATATTTCGATAAGACCCTCCACCGTGTCGTGAGTGGGGTCCTTTTCAAGGGTGTTTTTAAGGCGTTCTTCCTCGCCGAGCAGCTCAAGGATCTGCGCATCGGAGCTGTAACCGAGAGCGCGCAGGAGGGTGGTGACGTGGAGCTTGCGCTGACGGTCGATTTTTGTGTAAAGAATTTCGTTGCTGTCGGTTTCGTATTCAAGCCATGCGCCTCTGTTGGGGATGACCTGAGAATTGAAAAGCCTTCTGCCGACTTTGTCAACGGTTTCTGTATAATATGCGCCGGGCGAGCGAACGAGCTGGCTGACAATGACGCGTTCCGCTCCGTTGATGACGAACGTGCCCTGTTCCGTCATGAGCGGGAAATCGCCCATGAAAACTTCCTGCTGCTTCACGGAACCGGTTTCGGTATTGATAAGCCGCGCGATAACATACAGCGGCGCGCAATAGTTAACATCGCGTTCCTTGCATTCCGCAACGCTGCGCTTGGGTTTTGATTCGTCGATTTTGTAGCCGACAAATTCAAGCACCAACCGCTCCGAAAAGTCCTTAATGGGAGAGATGTCGTCAAGAACTTCGCCCAGACCCTTTTCGATGAATTGACGATATGAATCCTTTTGAACCTCAATAAGGTCGGGCATATCGAGAATTTCGTTGATGCGGGAGAAGCTCATGCGTGTTTTCTTGCCCACGTTTACTTTATGCAACATTGTTTCACCCCTAACCTCTGCGGCTCTCCGCAGAAAACTTGATTGTGTCGTGTCTTACGCATTGTTCGCATTTTCGGAATGCCGCATTGAGTGCGGCCGAAGCCCCGCCTGCGGTATTCGCTGCCTGCGCGTTTCTTGGGCTGCCGTTCCGCGCAAAAAATGCGGGATCCACAGCGTTAAACGATGCTTTCGCACATGACGGCGGCGAAAAATTCGTATTTTACCCATAATAATGCAGTATCACAGTTTAACAGGTTGTTGTCAAGATGTCAACCCTGAAATGCGCGGTTTTTCAAATATATTTATATTTAATCAAGCATATGTTGACGTTGTGCGTTCGGTTTGTGTATTAAGTTTTGAAAACACTGCGTTTGTTCGTTCCGATGCGAAAACGGCATAAAAAAACGGCTCAATGCCGATGGTTCGTGTTCCGAACCGCCCGCATTGAGCCGCTCCGCATTTACGGAATCACTGCTTCACACATTTTTCCGAAATGTATGCATACAGGGATTTTTCCCCGACGTTCGCCGGCTTGCTTTTTTGCAAAAAGCGGATAAGCAGGGCAGTGAGCATCCACCCGAGCATTGTGCCCGCAAGGTTGCAGATTATATCCGCCGTATCGATATACCTGAACGAAAACCCCTGTATCGCCGCAATTGCCAATTGCAGCAATTCTGTCGCCGCTCCGAAAGCCGCACCCGCAGCCAACGCGTTTTTCCACGTTGTTTTCTTTCTTATCAACGTGATTAAAACTCCGAACGGAACTGTCATTGCAACATTCCGAATATCATCCGCCGTTATCCCATCTTTGAACGGAACAAGCACTATGCAGTCGGTAATCTTCCACCCTTCTTCCGCAAATATTGCTCTGATTGTCGGGCTGAACTGTATCGGAAAAACGGTTATCGATGCAGCGCACATCAGGTATACGGTAAACGCCGCTCCGAAAACATATTTCCAAATACTTCCCTTCTTAACGGCAAACGCCGTCAGCCATATTGCCGCAGATAATATCAATATTATAATAAAATCAATAAGGTTCATGTCCGCAAAATCAGTATGTCACGGTGATTTCTCCGTCCCCGGTGTGTTTCCGGTAATCCGAAACAGCCGTTTTCCCGAAACGAGCAATGTCCGCGAACAGTTTTTTAAATTTTAATTCAGTTTCCCATTGCAACCCTTGCCGCAAGCAGTGCATCGGGAATGCCTATGCTTCCGTTTCTGTCCGCATCCGCAAGCCTGAGGGAAAGCTCTCCGCCGAGTTCCATTGCGCAGCGCATGATGAGCAGTGCGTCCGCCATATTTATCGCTCCGTCCTCATTAACGTCACCCGCAAAGCAGGCGGCTGCGCGGATCCCGTCCGAAAGCTGCATTTCCCTTTCGGTTGAAAGAAGCTGACCGTCCGCATACCAGCCGAGGAAGCCGTCGTTTTCGATCAGGTTCCCGTTTTCGTCGTATCGAACGCCCTGCGCGATCAGTGCATAGCTTCCGTCCCTGCCGTAAAGTCCCGCGCCGCCGTTTCCGAGCGTGTTCAGCATGACCGGAGCGGAAAAGCTCTTGGGCTGAACGGCAACATTCCCGCTGTGATATGTGCGAAGGTCGATGATGTTCAGGTTCGGGCAATTCAGCGCGGAAATGTCAAAGCATTCATTCTGATCGCCGAATTCAAGGCGCTCAAGGTTTGCGCAGCCGTCAAGGTTCACCGCCGTAATATGCGTTTGACCCGGCACCGGGGAGTAAACATTCGTTACCGATGTTCCGGACAAATCGAAAACGCCGCAGAAGCGGGGGCGAAAATCCCAAACCGGGGAAGTGCGCAAAATGCTTCCCATTGCATCGGGGTTAAAGTCGAACCAACGGATGACACCGTCCTCAATGCCGACACAGGGACTTTCCGAAAAGTTGCTGACAGTGTAGCTTCCGTACACCCCGCCCGCATAATCCGGATGATCGAAGTTATGCCTTCCGTCACCTGCCGACTGGGCAAAAAAAGCCTCCAGCTTTTCCGCATCAACGGAGCTCAGCTCCGTATCCGCCGCCGCAAAGTTCGGGAAAACGCAGGCGAAAAGCATAATTGCACATATCGCCGCAGAGAACAGATGCTTAAGATTTTTTTTCATGGTTTTCTCCCTTCTGATTTCAAAAACATACCGACCGAACCGAATCTTATGCGTAATGCAATAAAATTTCTTTATTCATGTATATTGTATCATCTTTTCGGGGGGGAAGTGCAACAGTTAAATCAAATATATTTTTTGTAATCGTTTTCGAATCGCAGAAGCCGCCTCACCTGAATGGAAAGTGGGGAGGGGAACGCAAAGAGGGGGTGTGGAAGGTGGATGGAGGAGTGTGGAAGGGGCGCCGCTGTTGAGCAGCTGACCGCTCGCGGCATGGTATCAATCCCCGCAATGGGGGGCAATAGTGAAAAAGAGCTTGCGGAAAATCTGGAAGGAAATATCAATCCCCGCAATGGGGGCAATAGCAAAATTTTTGACGCGGAAGATCTTCCATGTTATATCAATCCCCGCAATGGGGGCAATAGGTTTCGATGGTGTGGATTACACGATTGAACATATATCAATCCCCGCAATGGGGGCAATAGGTGCAACTTCCGTTGGTCATATTTTGGCTGATGAATCAATCCCCGCAATGGGGGCAATAGAAAGAACAGGTGCTTCAAGAATTTTTCAGCGGGAATCAATCCCCGCAATGGGGGCAATAGGGCGAAACATGAAATTCATTCTGTACATGTTTAAATCAATCCCCGCAATGGGGGCAATAGTGTACAATTGTAAGTGCAGCGGTAGCTGTTGTAAATCAATCCCCGCAATGGGGGCAATAGCAGGGACATTTGTGCGCGTTCGCGGAGCGCGGAAATCAATCCCCGCAATGGGGGCAATAGGATTTTATAAATTAATTACCGCCGACAGTGGGAAATCAATCCCCGCAATGGGGGCAATAGAACAAAACATAAATTAGTAACTTATCTTGTGTAAATCAATCCCCGCAATGGGGGCAATAGGTCTACTGAGATAGGCAAGAAAAAGGTGACTTCAATCAATCCCCGCAATGGGGGCAATAGTGGAGACCGCGGCGACTACGTTTCATCGGTCGAAATCAATCCCCGCAATGGGGGCAATAGCAAAAAAGACAGTTGAGAATATTCGGGCTTATAAATCAATCCCCGCAATGGGGGCAATAGCGTCGCTGGACGAGCAAAGCGGCACGATACAGAAATCAATCCCCGCAATGGGGGCAATAGACCAAGATTATGTTGGTCGATTCCATTATAACCGCAAGCGGTAGTTGTGTCAAGCGCGGCCGCCTTTAACTTGCACAAACCGCACATCACTCAAAGAAAGAACGTGTCTAATTCCTAATTCCTAATTCCAAAAGGAGCGCCCGGGGAAAGGGCGGGCGAACCGCCCCTTCCCGTCGGACAGGAGGTTTATAAAGAAAATCCTGTCGGATTTTCCGCTCTGTTAACGCACCGATTCATCCTGTTTTGAAAGGAAGAAATTCGGTGCTTTCCCGAACCGTGTTTACAGTCCGAGAGAGATCCTCATTGTAACGAGAGCATCGTTAAGGGTGATGACGCCGTCCGAACCGTAAACATCGGCAAGAATCATCTGCGTCGGGGTCAGCTCCGCAACACCGATTGCATTGCGTGCAATGAGGAGTGCATCGGCGATTTGGATCTCGCCGTCCATATCAACGTCGCCGAGAGCAGCATACTGCGCGGTGACGGTAATATCATGCTGAACGTTTGCAAAATCAACATCCCAACCGATGAACATCAGCATCGTGGGCTGATGGGGCTGGTTCTCGGGAACGGGTGCAGCGGGAGTGGTTCCTGCGGGAACGGTCACTTCGGTGCTCGTCCATTCACCGTTTACCATATAGTTGAAGGTGACGGTGACGTTTGAGGGCTGAGTGGGATCGTCCCAGGAGGGAACGGTGTAGCCGCCGCAAACCTGTGCCGCATCCTGAATATCGCCGATCGAAACGCTTTCGCCTGTTTCAAGGTTAACTTCGCGCAGGCCGTTTGCATCGTCCTTCCAATAAGCCGCCCAGAACATTATGCCGTTGTCATGGTCATAAACAAGGGACTGGCAGAATCCGACGCCGGGGCAGCCGGTGAAGCCGATTTCGGTAACCTGTGCGGTTTCAAGGTTTACCTCGTACAGAAGGCCGGAGGTTGCGGTGATGCCGTATGCCCTGCCCTCGGTGGTGATTGCGAATGTCCACAGGGGATCGCGATCCACGGTGTCGGGCTGTCCGATAACGGCTGCGGCACCGGTCTGCATGTTGATTTCGTAAAGATCCCAACGGCTCTGCTGAGTGTAGCCGACTGCATAGATTTTGCCGTTCGCATAGTTATATGCCATTGCGGTGATCATTGCGGTGCCGGTCTGTCCGATGATCGTGCGCTGAGTTGAACCGGGCGTGCTTGTGAAGAAATTGCTCTCACTGTCGATGCCGTATACAACGCCGTGCGCATAAGTCATTGCGTAAGTGTCAGCGGGGAATGCACCAAGCTGCTGAACGTGGGCGGAATCATCCGTAAAGAAGGAGATCAGGTTCGTTGTTTGAGTCTGGTAGGCATAAATCTTCGTATGCGGAACGGGCGCAATAACCGTTACGGTGCAGGTGTCGGTATGACCCTGTGCCGTTGTTGCGGTGATGACTGCGGTGCCCTCGTTAACGCCGCGTACAACGCCGTTTGCATCAACGGAAGCAATGCTTGCGTCGGAGCTTGTAAGTGTCACGGACTGATCGAAAGCATAGTAGGGAGCAACCGTCCAGCTGAGCTGAGCGGTGAGACCCTTGCGGACGGTCACGGCATCGGGTGCGAACTCAACGCTTTCATCCGGAAGGGGTGCGCCGGCGTAAACATTTTTAACATAGCCGCGATCCTGACCTTCGGTCCACATGGTCTCCTTGTGATAAGTCCAGCTGAAGGTGTATTCACCTGCTGCTTCGGCAACATAGTTATAGGGCACAAAATCGGTGTTTTGTCCGGAGATTGCAGCAACTTCGGTGCCGTTCACGGAGAAGGTGAGGCGTTCGAAATCTTCACGGCAGCTGACAGCCCAGTCAAAGCGCATTACATCGCCCGCATTAAGCTGAACGGTGGTGGAAACGGTGCTTGTCGTGCCGACATGATCCTGGTTGCCGCTTGCGCCGCAGAGTTCATCGTTGAACACAACGGGAACCCAGGGATATTCGCCTTCGGTCACGAAATGATGCCTGTTTTCAACAAGGTTCATCGCTTCGTCAAGAGTTGCCTGCGGTTCTTCGCCGCCGCCCATATCGATAAAGCACATGCCGTTTACGTAGGTGCCGTAATCCTCGCCGATAAAGCCGCGGTATTCGCCTTCACCGGTCACGGGGTCGATTGCAAAAAGCTTGCCCCAGAAGCCGACACTGGAAGTATCGTCGCCGTTCTGCATGTTGGTGTAGCAGATGTAGCACTTGCCGTCCTCGCGGTTGTAAACCATGGAGGAGGACCAGCCCTGAAGCCCATCGGAATGGGCAAGCTGAGTGGTGCTGCCGTCCGCCGCAATGCGAACGTAGTTGCGGGTGTTGAAGTCAAGGCTCAGGAATTCGCCGTTGCCGACATAGGTGACGGGGGCAATGCAAACAACGTTTGCGGGCGTGATTGCGGAACCAAGAGAACCGTCCTTGCGGAGCTCACGGATCTGAAGGTTGCTGTTGACAATGTAGAAAGTGTCGTGTTCCCAGTCATAGGTCATTGAATTCGCAGTGTCGGAAATGCTGCCGATAAGCGTGGATTCAAAGGTTTCGGGGTTTACGGAATAGAAATTGTTTTCGATATCCAAACCGTAAATAAGTTCGCCGTCGTATGCAGCTTCATAGAATTCAACGCCGCCGCGGGAAAGCTCGGTGAAGCTGCCTGCGGGATCGTCAATGTTGAAGCTCACCCATGCCGCATAGGGCAGGTAGCCGCCGTCCGACGTGTACTTGTTGCGGGCATAGCTGACAACGGTCTTGCCCTGTTCTGCGGGAGGCTCGGGTGCAAGGAAATCCGCAATGCACATGCCGTTTACGTAGGTGCCGTAATCCTCGCCGATAAAGCCGCGGTATTCGCCTTCACCGGTCACGGGGTCGATTGCAAAAAGCTTGCCCCAGAAGCCGACACTGGAAGTATCGTCGCCGTTCTGCATGTTGGTGTAGCAGATGTAGCACTTGCCGTCCTCGCGGTTGTAAACCATGGAGGAGGACCAGCCCTGAAGCCCATCGGAATGGGCAAGCTGAGTGGTGCTGCCGTCCGCCGCAATGCGAACGTAGTTGCGGGTGTTGAAGTCAAGGCTCAGGAATTCGCCGTTGCCGACATAGGTGACGGGGGCAATGCAAACAACGTTTGCGGGCGTGATTGCGGAACCAAGAGAACCGTCCTTGCGGAGCTCACGGATCTGAAGGTTGCTGTTGACAATGTAGAAAGTGTCGTGTTCCCAGTCATAGGTCATTGAATTCGCAGTGTCGGAAATGCTGCCGATAAGCGTGGATTCAAAGGTTTCGGGGTTTACGGAATAGAAATTGTTTTCGATATCCAAACCGTAAATAAGTTCGCCGTCGTATGCAGCTTCATAGAATTCAACGCCGCCGCGGGAAAGCTCGGTGAAGCTGCCTGCGGGATCCTCGGTGTTGAAAGTTACCCATGCCGCATAGGGCAGGTAGCTGCCGTCCGACGTGTACTTGTTGCGGGCATATGCCAGAATCGTCTGACCGCCGCGTGATGCAGCCTTTGTTGAATCATCGGACTTTTTGTCGATATTCAGCGGCATTCCCGAATAGTTTCCGCCGAGAGACTTTGCGGGATAGTCATCATTTCCGCAATAGCGGGTCGTTTCGCTGCTGTCGGTTGCTGCACCTTCAGCCGTTGCGGTCAAGGGATTAAATGCCGCACAGGTAAGGAGCATTGCAATTGCGAGCATTGCTGCAAGCAGCTTCTTCATTGTTTTCATACTCTTCCTCCATGTTTGTTGTTGCAGGGCGTAAGCTTTGTTCGGTGAAAATGTACGGAAACAACCTTCCGCCTCTGTATATTCAGTATCATAGCACGAAAATCGCCTGTAGTCAATAGTCATCGCATACTTTATTCCATAAATATGTTAAACATTGCCTTTTGCTATTGACAACCGGCAAAAAAAATTGCATACTAATAATCGTCCGTAGGTTTCGTTTTTTCGCAAAGCAGGCAGACGGTCAATGTTTTTTGCCGAACGGCAGCAGGTTGTTCGGTTTTTTCGATAATATTCAATAATGATTCAAAGTTGCTGTCCGACGAACGATCCGGCAAACACACGGAAAAATCTGCCGTTTTCCAAAACGTGTCTGCCGAAAGCACGGCTGCTCAGTGATCCTTTGACAGATAAGATCGACAAGTCGGGAGGTTTTTGTTATGAACGCTTATGCCGTCGTGAATCCGCTGCTTGAGGCAATCTATTATTTTAAAATGAAAGCAAACGGTGAAACCCAGGCTCAGGTGCTTGACCGTGTGCTGAAAAAGCGCATCACCACTGCGGGCGAGGTAACCGATTTTTTCGGGCCCGCATTTGAGCTTGAAAAACTTCTTGATGAGGGCATTGTTCTGCCCGAACGAATTTCGGAGTTTTTCGGCTATTTTAAATTCACGGACGGGAGCGACGCCACGAGCACCTGCCCTGCAATACTCGTCTTTTTGAACTCGTTCCGCCGAAGTTTCACAAGTTTGGATGAAGTAAAATCCGCCATGCTTGCCCAAACGGATGAGCAAAGGCTCTCCGGCATCATGAAAGAGCTTACCACATTCAATGTTTCGCTGAATGATTTCGAACCGACTCTCGACGGGCTGCTTGAGCTTCTTGAACAGCTTCCGCTGACGGAGGAATCCCGTTGGCGAATAATAAAGATTTATAAACATTACAACGAATATGTCTGCGATATTTGCGAAACCGTCCGCCCCGCCGTAAAGCTGATTGCGGACAATTCCGCGGTTTATTCGGATGTTCTTCGGAATTTCAGCCGTGATTATGCGGATATTACCGATATTTTAAAATATATTTGCGGCAGATTTCATATTGACTTCATAACAGGCCGAGGCGTTGTTTATCCGCTGATAATCGGCAACGGGAACTTCTTCACCGTTGCCGACCCCGCCGATTCGGAATTTATGGCATATTACGTCGGCGTCGGCGTCCGTCCGATGATGCACGTTCCCTATCGCGAAAGGCTTTCCATCGACTGCGACGAGATTCTGCGCACGCTTGCCGACAAAAACCGCATGAAAATAATGCAGCAGCTGAGTGCGGGAAAATCCTACGGGCAGGAGCTTGCCGACATGCTCGGACTTTCACCCAACACCGTATCGCACCACATGAACAAACTGCAAAAAAGCGGGCTCACGACCTCAACACTTGAGGGCTGCAAGGTCTATTACAAAACAAATGAAGAAGTTGTGGATGAATTCATCCGCCGTCTTGCGGAAAAGTTGAAAACAAAGGACGGACAGTGAGCGGTCCCCGCGGAGCGTATGCGGCGCGGATCAAAATTTTTTCGGAGAATAATTATTAATGAAAGCATTTGCTGTTATAAATCCAATACTCGAAGCAATAAAGTATTTTTACTTGAAAGCGAACAACACCTGCATCCGGCAGAAAATCGATAATATCATTCGAAACCGCGAAGTGACGGCGGAACAGGCAGAGGCGATAATGCACCCCGCAATGGTGTTGGAAAGATTTCTCGACGAAAACATTGTTATGCCGTCATGCGCAGAAGAGCTTTTCGGCGATATTCCGTGCATCGAAGGCGCGGACAGCCTTAACACATGCATCGCCGCTCTTCTGACCGACAGGGCATTGAGAAGCGAGATACGAAATATTGACGAGGCTGAGCAATTGCTGCTCTCGCAGACACAGCCGCAGGCAATCAGCAACATAACAATGAACCTGACTTCGGCCAATATCCATGCCGCTGCGGAAGCCCATTCCTACAACGGCCTGCTTTCCGTGCTGGAGGGTCTGCCGCTCACAAACGATTCTCGGTGGAAGATTCTTTTCGTTCTTCAACACTATGAGCAATATGTGCGCTTGATTTGCAACTCTCTGCGTTCCGCAGTCGGGCTTATTGAAGCAAACCCGCAGCTTTATGCATATGCGCTGAAGGATTTTGAACGCGATTACTCCGATATTTCGGATATAATCGAAGTTATTGAGGATGAAAACGGCGTTGACACCGCCTCAAAAGACGGAAGGGTTTATCCGACCGTTATCGGGAGCAACAGTTTCACTGTTCACACGGGCGAATCCGACGGCACCCGCACCGTTTATTATGTCGGGCTCGGTGTTCGTGCCATCGGCAGGCTTCCGCTGCGCGGCATCGAAAAAATGGATTACGACGAAGCGTTTCGAATCCTTGCGGACAAAAACCGAATGAAAATCATGCAGCTGCTTTGCGGCGAACAGGCTTACGGGCTTGAGCTTGCGGAAAAACTGAAGCTTTCACCGAACACTATTTCACATCACATGAGCAAGCTGCAAAAATGCGGATTGGTTATTTCGTCCTTTGAGGGCAACCGGGTTTATTACAGGGCAAACAAAGCGGCGGTTGATGAGTTCATCCGTATGCTTTCGAAAAAACTTCGTGTGAAATAATTCCCTGTTCGGTTCGGCAGCGGAATCAAATCATCAAGAATGCCATTGATTTCGGGTTCCGTATAATCACGGTTCGGTTCAATTTTTCCCGCAAGGTAATAAAGGGCCGAAAGCTTCTTTTTGTTTTTTGCGGGAATCGCTGTCAGCCGAAGATTCTCATCAAGGAACGGTTTCAAATCCGGCAGAATGTTATCTTCATATTGAACTGCCATTTTCATCTCCCTCTGTTTGCCGCTTTTGCTGCCGTGTTTTGCAAATCGCGGCGCAAACCGCGTCCCGACGGCTCCAAAGCACGTACCGAAAGCGCACAAACATTTCAAAAGTTGCGAAAGCACGGCAAACATGATAAAATAGGTGCAGGGAAATCATCGACAGCCGCCGAAGCAATTCACGGACGTTTGCAAAGGCTGCCGCCGATTCCGCAATACGACATAAAAAGGAAAAACGGAATACTATGAACAACGGCAGGAAAACAATTATCAAGATCCATGCGATTCTCTTTGCAGTTCTTTTTGCAGCCTTTGCTTTTGCCGGCTGTAAAAACAACGACAACAACAAAGCGGATGAAAACGGATTCACGGCCGAACAGCGCACCGTGCTGTGTGATGCGGCAAGGGCATTCTATTTGTTGGACTTTGACTACAACTCAAAGGATAACGCAATATCCTTCCGTCAGCTTGAGGAATTTGCCTTCTATATTTATGCCTACGGCGACAGTCTTGAAACAACCGCTGCCGACAACAGCGGCTATCGCTCCGTTGACGGCCAAAAGGTTGACGATATTGTAAAAATGCTTTTCGGAGTCAAGCTCGGAACGCGTTCTTCCCGCCCGTCAACAAAGCTCAATTTCTACTACCGTGACGGTAAATATTATTTCATGGTCGGCAAAGACCTTGACATTGCGGCTGAAATCGTCGGCGTTGAATCGGACGATGAGGGCAATCGGGTCGTTACGGTTCAGCTCACCGAAAACGGTGCTTACGCCGGAAAAATCGAGCTTACGGCTGCAAGTGCGGACAGCGAAAACAGCATGCGTATAACCGCATGCAAATCCTACAGAGCCAAATGAGCTTTCCGCGCCGCACGGCGGAACGGAATTTAACGGCCTTACCGAAATTTTACCAAATATAACCAACGACTGTATAACCAACGACTGATAATCTACGAAAGAGGCACTGAAATGGGAAAGATGAGAATGCTGTCCAACGTCATCAATCATGCATCAAACCAAGTGGAGGGTTTTTGCTTCATTAAAAGCCTTCAGCTTAAGGTGAACGTGAAAGGTGCGGAATATCTTGATATTATGCTTGCGGATGCGGACGGGGAAATCAACGCAAAGCTTTGGGACTATCAAAGCGCCGTCCACGGAATGTATTCCGCCGGAGAGGTCATCAAAGTTCGCGGAACAATAAACCTGTATAAAGACACGGAACAGCTCAAAATCGACCGAATCCGCCACATAACGGAAGCCGATCATGTTGATATGTCCTCAATCGTTGCTTCCGCACCGATAGACGGCGAAAAAATATTTGACAACCTGTTCGAATTTGCGGGTGGTTTTGCCGATGCCGATATTGCAAAGCTCACGCAGTATCTTCTTACGGAGAACCGCGAACGTATGCTGTACTATCCCGCCGCGCTGAAGCTGCATCATGCACACAGGGGCGGACTTATGTACCACACTTCAACCATGCTCGACACGGCAAAGCAGGTCGTTTCGGTTTACGGCGCAATTTATCCGGAGCTTTGCAGCGACCTTGTTTACGCAGGCGTCATTTTGCATGACATTGCAAAAACGCAGGAGCTTGAAGTCGGCACCGTCGGGCTTGCAACGGCGTACACAACGGAGGGGCAGCTTCTCGGACATATTTCAATGGGCATGGCAATGATAAACAATGCGGCAAAAAAGCTCAATATACCGCGGGAAACCGCAATGCTGCTCGAACATATCATGCTTTCGCACCACGGAGTTCCCGAATACGGTTCCCCGCAGATGCCGATGTTCCCCGAGGCTGAGATCGTTTCCGCAATCGACACGCTTGACGCGCGGCTGTTCGAAATGTTTGACGCCCTTTCGGCGGTGAACACCGGAGAATTCACGGACAGGCAGTGGGCGCTTGACAACAGGCGGCTTTACCGCCACGGGCACAAGTTCTCCAAGGAATCCGGCGGATTCCAAAGCGGCGCAGGCACGGCCGACGGGCAGCCCGCGGCAGCGGCCGAGGATGACAGCCTTGCAGCAAAACTGAGCAGCCTTGCGGGCAAATTCAACTCGATTAAGTCATGACCGAAATTCGGGCATTCCGAATAAAGGCAATCAACCGAAAAGAAAACGAAAGGAAGCTTTTGCCTTTGCAAAAGCCACGGCAATAATTATGAAAATTATCACAACAGGTGTTGCGGGAACGATGGAATCAAGCGATATTATCGTTCGAATCGAACCGAAGGAAACGAGCGGAATCGAACTGTCTCTCGAGAGCGATGTTAAACAGCAATACGGCGACAGGATCGAGCAGGTCATCCGCGAAACTCTTGCCGCAATGGGCGTTGAAAGCGCATACGTAAGCGCAGTTGACAAGGGCGCATTGGATTGCACCGTTGAAGCGCGCACGCAGGCAGCGGCTTACCGTGCGGCAAACAGCACCGATTATAAATTTACGGAATAAGCGCATTGCGCATTTGGTTTTCAAAACATTATCCGAGCGGCGGAAAGGAGCATTGCCGTGAGTTTTTCGATGATGACAATACCGAACATAAGCGGAACAAGGCTTGAAAGCCTTTGTGAATTTCTTTCTGCCGCAGGGCTTACCTATGAAGGCGGAGCCGAATACACCGTGCTGCTGCTTGACGATGAGACCGATGCCGTAGTCGGCACCGGCTCACTCTGCGGCAGCGTGCTGAAATACATTGCCGTGTCCGAAGCCATGCAGGGCGAAGGGGGCGCGGCAAGCATAGTTTCCGAACTTGTGCGCCATGCATACACATGCGGACGGCGAAAACTCTTCCTTTTCACAAAGCCGCAGAACGAATACCTGTTCCGCAGCCTTGGCTTTTTCCGCCTTGCAGCGACCGACGGCGCGATTTATATGGAAAACAGCCGAAGCGGGTTGAAGAACTACCTTGACTCACTTGAAAAAGGGCGGGGGGTTCAGGGTGCGATCGTTGCCAACTGCAACCCCTTCACCCTCGGGCACAAATATCTGATGGAAACGGCGGCGGCGCAGGTTGATTCCCTTCACGTTTTCATCCTCAGCGAAAACAGCGCGGAAAATGCGGAATTCTCCGCCGAAGCAAGGTTCGAACTTGTCAAAAAAGGCACGAAACACATAAAGAATCTTCTCCTGCACCGGAGCGGGGACTATATCATTTCGCACTCAACCTTCCCGACGTACTTTATAAAAGACAAAGCCGATGCCGGGCGCATCAATGCCGATCTTGATCTGACGCTTTTCGGCTCCGCAATTGCTCCCGCTCTCGGCATAACAAAGCGTTTTGTCGGCACGGAACCGTTTTGCGCCGTGACACGCGCATATAACGAACGCATGAAACAGATTCTGCCGAAATACGGAGTCGAAGTCATTGAAATACCCCGAATCGGCGGAATCAGCGCAAGCCTTGTTCGAAAGGCAATGGCCGAGGGCAATTTGGAGCTTGTGTCAAAAATCGTGCCGGAAACAACCATGGAATACATAAGAGCCGAGAATTAGGAGCCGGAAATCAGAAGTCATCGGAAGTCATAAGTCAGAAATTCTGCCCGAATGCATGTTTCGGCCGCCGATGCCGAACCCGCGGTTTCCGATTTCCGTCTTCCCGTTCCAAACCAATGAAAAGGGCGGTATTTTTATATGAACCTGAAAAAAATCCGAAACATACTGTGCATTGCCGTTTTGCTCATCGCGGCGGCGGGCACATTTGTGTTGTTTGCTTATCCGCGGTTTGTTGAACCCGTTGTGAAATACAACGAGGCACAGTCCCTTTATGAAAGCGGGGATTATTTGCGTGCGGCGATGCAGTTTTCCGCATTGGGCGGGAAGCGTGATTCGGCACGGAAGGCGGCTGATGCGTGGTGTTCTGCCGGTGAAGCTGCGCTTGCACGCGGAGATGCCGAAACGGCATATGCCTGTTTCAAAAGCGCGGGAATGCCCGAAGCGGAGCAGCTCAGGCAGGACGAGTGTTTTTTTGAACTGGGGAAAAATGCGTATGCGGCGGGCGACTACAACCGTGCGGAAATCTGCTTTGACAGCATAACGGACAAAGCAGGTTTTGCGGCGCGAACCGATGAAGTTCGCATTGCAGCGGCGGAAAGTTTTCTGAGCGCGGGCGAAATGCCGCAGGCAATGCGCTGCTTTTCGCTCTGTTCCGATGAATCAAAGTCAAACATATGCCGAATTTATATAACTCAGGGTGAAAACCTCCTCCAAAATTTTGAAATTGAATCGGCATACAAATGTTTCAACGGCGCAAAAAACAATTGTTCGGACGATGCGCTTGCCGACTTGCTGCAAAAGATAAATTCCGCGTGGGAAAGCGCGGGGCAGCGGGCAATGGAAGCGGGCAAATACGAGATTGCAACCGAATGCTATTCAATGAGCGACGGTTTTTCGCCGGATGAAGTTATTGCCGAGCGTGATGCGGCGCGATATGAAAAGGCGGTTGAAGCGTATCAAAGGAACAATTATCTCGAGGCTTTGACCCTGCTCAATTCCGTGTCCGAAGGCTATGAACAATCGGCGGATATGATTGCGGAAATCCTGAAGATGCTGCAAAGCACCCCTGCGGCGGGCGGCAAGGATTTTTATGCGCTGCGGAATCTTGACGGAACCGTTTCGCTCACGGGTTCCGGCTGGAAAGGTGAAACGGTCTCGTGGAGCGGGATACGTTCGATCGCTGTCGGAAGGGAAAACTTCATTCTCGGGCTGCGGGCGAACGGCACCGTTGCGGCTGCCGGGAAATCTTCCTATGACCGCACCGGCGTTGGTTCGTGGACCAATATCGTTCAGGTCGCCTGCGGGCTGAACCACTCGCTCGGGCTGCGAAGCGACGGAACGGTTGTCGGCTGCGGCTGGAACTATTACGGGCAGCGCATAACGGAAACTTGGGCGGGCGTGGTTTACATCGCAGCCGGGAACAACACGAGCTACGGCGTTCTGAGCTCCGGACGCGTCATTGCGATTGGGGATAACAGCAGCGGGCAATGCAATGTTTCCGAATGGCGCGGCGTCGCCGCCGTCAGCGCGGGTTATATGCACGCCGTGGGGCTTAAAAGCGACGGAACCGCGCTTGCGTGCGGTGCGAACAACTCCGGGCAGTGCAATGTTTCCGAATGGGAAGATTTGACAATGATTGCAGCCGGTGCATATCACACCGTCGGGCTTAAGAGCGACGGAACACTTGTTGCCTGCGGCAGCAACACTTTCGGCGAATGCAATGTTTCCGGTTTTCACAATGTTGCAGCCGTTTCTGCGGGCGAAAGGTTCACGCTTATCACCTTTAAAGACGGCTCAAGCACCGTTGTCGGCAACTTCGATGCAGGCCAAAGCAATCCGTAAGCAGCAATGAGCAGAGAGAATCAAATGAACAATGTCGGCGTTTTTGAAATGGCGGAACGGCGCGAAAAGCGTGCGGCGGAGCAGCAAGACATGCTTGCCCGCTGCGGGCTGCCCCTTGTTTGCATAAACATGAATATTGCCGGCCCCATCAAGCGCGGTGCGCTCATCGATTGGGCGTTCTTCCGCGCGCTGAACGCCGCCGCAAACAGTTTTAAGGGCAAAATACGCGGGTTCGCCTTCACGGACGAGAAAACCGGAATCGAAGCGATGCTTGCGGTTGACGCGGCGGCTGAAAGCCTGAAAAAACAAGCGGAAAGCATTGAAAACGAGTTCCCCGAAGGACGGCTGTTTGATATCGATGTCATCGGCACGGACGGACGGAAGCTCTCCCGCAATGCGCCGCGAAAATGCTTAATCTGCGGACAGCCCGCCGCGGCATGTGCGCGCAGCAGAACGCATTCGGCGGAGGAGCTCCGAAAGGCGACAGCGGAACTTCTGAAAAAGGCGGCAGCGCAGCATTATTCCGAACTTGCGGCGCAGGCACTTATCCGCGAGGTTCACACAACACCGAAACCCGGACTTGTTGACGAAAACAACAGCGGCGCAAACGACGATATGGATGCCGCACTGTTTGAGCTCAGCACGGAAGCTGTCCGACCTTTTTTTGCGCAGATGGCAAAAATTGCGCTTGACGCCGTTTGCACTGCGGCTTTCGGGTTCTCCGGCGATTTTTCCGGCAGTGCAGCGTTCGGCGGAAGCATTCTTCCGAACGATGCGGTATCCTGCCTTAAGCAAACAGGCATTCTTGCCGAAAAAGCAATGCTCGCGGCGACCGGCGGGGTAAACACGCATCGCGGTGCGATATTCTCTCTCGGGCTTGCGGTGTGCGCGGCTGCGCTTTCGGCAGCGGGTGCGGAAGGGCCTGTGCCTTTGCAGGGAAATGCCGCTGAACGCATTGCAAAGCTTGCGGGAAAACTTGCCGAAGCATTTGATTACGAACGCAATTCGGGTTCCAACGGCGCAATTGTGCGGCGCAAATACGGCGTCGGCGGCGCGATCGAGCAGGCCAAGGCGGGGTTTCCGCTTGCAATTGTTGCAAAATCCCTGCATGAAGAGTATAATATCGAATCAAACGGACAGGGTTCTGTCGATTCGTGGGCATTTGCTCTTCTGGGCATCATGGCCGAGCTGGAGGATAACAACGCGCTCAAGCGCGGCGGCAATGCGGGCGCACGGTTTGTTAAACAGCGTGCCGCGTTCCTGCTTTCAAAGCGAACAATGCTGACGGAGGCGGAGCTTCTTGATTTTGACGATGAGCTTATTCGGCGCGGCATAAGCTGCGGCGGCGCGGCGGACATGCTTGCCGCTGCAATTTTCCTTTCCCTTGCGGATGAGGAACAGCGATGTTTCGCTGAACTTATAAAAACAACATTATAAACAACGAAAGCGTATAATTGCATGGATGCAAGACCAATCGGCATTTTTGATTCGGGCATGGGCGGCGTGAGTCTGCTGCGTGACGCAAGGATGCTTTTACCGACGGAAAATTTTATATACTACGGGGACAACCTTAACGCTCCCTACGGCGACAGAACAGAGGAAGAGATTCTTGCCCTGACCGAGAATTCCGCTGATTTTCTGCTGCAATTGGGCGTTAAAGCGCTTGTTATCGCCTGCAACACGGCAACGAGTGCCTCCATAAACGTTCTCCGAAAAAGACTTGACGTTCCCGTCATAAGCGTTGAACCCGCAATAAAGCCCGCCTGCGAAATTCCAGGGGACGGCAAAATCTTCATGCTTGCCACCGCCGCAACAACGCGGCTTGCAAGGTATCGGGCGCTTCAGGAGCGAATGCCCGACCCGCAGCGCGTGCTGAATTTCGGCATAAGCGGCATTGTTGCGCGAATTGAAAGCGGAACCGTTGCCGATGATGCATTTGACGACATTTTTGACGCATATCTTGCTCCGTATCACGGCATGAAAGCGGACGGCATTGTTCTCGGCTGTACTCACTACATTTTTATTGCCCGCGCCGTTGAAAGATATTTCAAAAAACACTTCTGCGGGGAATGCCGCCTGTTTGACGGCAATTCGGCAACCGTTCGGCAGCTCGGAAGGGTGCTTGAGCAAAGCAATCTCGGCAATTTCACAGGCTGCGGCAAAGTCGCATTCCACACAAGCGGGAATTCGGAAAAGCTGAAACCCGTGTTCGATATGCTGCTTGATATGCCGATTTACAAACAGGGAGAAGAATAAAACACTTTCTTCCGTTAAACAAAACCGTTCAAACACAACATTAATGCCCTCGGCACGGATTTTGCCGAGGGCATTTTCGGATTCCGCACGACCGGCGGCGCAGTCTTCAAATTCTTTCCTTAAACCGATTTCTCTTTAAATCAGTTTTTTCATGCAGTGAATTGCCGAACCCGCGTTTGCTTACAGTTCCGCCGTTACAATGAACCCGCCGTCATTCGAACCGGAAATAAAATAACTCCCGCACTGTGCGGGCACGGGAATCTTCACGCTTTCCGTGCCTGCGTTTTCGTCCGTTGGAACAAAGTATATGACGTATCCGGAATCGGGAAGAGCGGAAAACTCCGCCGAACCGAGATCCTCGGGCTTTGCGGCGGAAAGACTCGGAACATGCAGCAATTTCGTCTCCGGGGTGAAGCCGCGGAGATATTCGATGTACTCCTCGAACGTTATGCCGAGAGCGCGGACCGCTGCCGCGTTTTCCTTGCCGATATAGCGAAAATGCCACGGTTCATATGCAACATGCGTTATGTTCTCCTTTTCCGGCGGATAGCGAAGGATGAAACCGTAATCCGCACAATGCGCCTTCAGCCATTCAAACTGCGGGTGATTCGGAAGCGTCACGCGTTCGCCGTCCTTTGACATTGACGAAAGGTCGGCCGCAAGCCCCGTGTGGTGTTCGCTCGTTCCGGGGGCGGCAACATAGGCATCCGCCGCTGCCTGACCGTAGGCCGCAACATAATCATCGTAAACCCCCTGTTGATATTCAAGAGTTCGATACGCGCTTGTGAGCAGCAGCCTGTCGCCGCCCGTCTGCTCCGAAAAAGCTTCCGCAAGTGCGGAGAGCGCGGAAAGTGCAGGTTGAGCAAGACTTAAATCATTGCGTTCGGTCAAAAGCGAACCTGCGGCGGTTACCGGAACAACATCGGTTGAATCCGCTGCGGGGAAACCATGCTCAAAATTTACGAGTGCAAGCTGTCCCTCCGCCGCATCGGAAACGCTTACGGAAACGAAAGTATACGGTGCGGGAGTTGCCGTCGGGAGCGGAGCTGCCGTTGGGAGCGGAGCTGACGTTGGGAGCGGAGCTGACGTTGGGAGCGGAGCTGCCGTCGAAAGTAAAGCTGACGTCGGCACGAATGTGTTCTGCGGCGGGGGAGTGCGCTGCGCCGAACATGCGGGAAACCCCGCCTTGCAGCACAACGCGGCCGAAACGGCGATTATAACGGCGCAAATTACAAGAATCGCTGCAATTGCCGTTTTTCTTTCGGAGGGCGCGTGACCCCTGCGGCGGCGAACTCTGATTGAAGGTGCCGAAGACAAATGTTTTTTCATGTTGTTATTTCCTGTTCAATATTTTTCGTGCAAAGTATAATATTTAAGCGAACACCGAATAAACCCGTGCGGGCGTCACTGCGCGCCTTTGAAGTAGTTTTCCGCTTCCTCTGCGGAAACAAGCGTTATTTTTGCATCCTGCACGCGGAAGATTTTGTCGCAAAGGGCAAGTATGCTCGGGCGGTGAGTTGCAACAATGCAGGTCTTTTTTGCTCCGCAGCTGCGGTTGAAGCTGCTTCCTTTTGCAATTATATTGCGGATTATCAGCTGCTCCGTCTCAATATCCAGTCCGCTGGTTGCCTCATCAAGCAGCAGTATCGGTGCATCGCGCAGAATTGCTCTTGCAATGGCAAGCCGCTGCGCCTGCCCCTCGCTTATGCCGTGTCCCTTTTCCCCGATGCAGGCATCTATACCCCCCATTCTTGTTACAAAGCGGAGCGCACATGCGGCATCCAGTGCAGCCGTCAATTCCTCGTCGGATGCTTCCGGGCGGACAATGCGAAGATTTTCCGCAATCGTTCCCGAAAAAACCGTGTTGCCCTGCGGAACATAGGAAAACAGCCTGCGATGTTCGGCCGAAACGGTGTGAGCCCTGCCGCTGTCATCCACAAGCTCCGCAAGCCCGCCTTCAGGTCGAATAAGCCCGAGAATCAGCCGAAGCAGCGTTGTTTTTCCCTGTCCGCTTGCGCCGATAACGGCTATTATCTCGCCCGGTTCCGCCGAAAAAGAGCTGCGTGTCAGCACGGGTTTTGCAGCCGCATCATCGGAGTAACGAAAATCTATGTTCGTCAGGCGAAGGCTGAGCGGGCGGGAGGCAAGTTCCGCAGCCTGTTCGGGAGTTTCGGCCTGCGGCTCCGGCGGAAGATCCGAAAGCTCGCGGACGCGGTGCGCGGAAACGGCACTGTTCAAAAGCTGAGGAACAAGCTTTATGAATGAAGAAAAACCCGCCGTGATACGCGCTCTCTGCTGAAGGAAGAATGTCATCGTTCCATATGATATTGCGCCGTGCCAAATAAGGCTCAGACAGTATCCGAAGGTTGCAAACGAAACGATATATGATGAAACGGTGAGCAGGATGTTTGCGCGAATAAGGAAAAGGTTGTTGTCAAGGCTTGCCGTTTTGCACTCCTCCTGCTTGCATCGGAATCGCTCGCCGTAGGCTTCCGCCGCGCCGAGACTCTTGACCGTGTCGTAATTGCAGAAAGTCTCCGTTTCAAAGCTCATGAGCGCGCTTTCCTTTTCAAGCACAAGGCGGTGAAAAAGGCGGGATTTTTTCATTAACCCGCGGCTGACGACAACAAGAAACGGCGCGCTGAGCAAAGCAATAAATGCCATGGGCACGTTGTAAAACAGAATCGTGACGAACGAAGATGCGAAAGAAAAGCCCGTTACAATGACGGAGGGAATCCAGCTTATTGCAATTGAAGCCGCCGTTTGCGTGTCCCCGTTTAAGCGGTTCAGAATGTCGCCGCTCTGAAATTTTTTAACGCCCTGCCAGTCCGCCCGCATAAGTTTGTCGAAAAGTTCCGCCCGCATATCGTTGTTCACCCGAAGAGCAATTTTTGCCGAAACACGCGACTGAAGGCTTGAAAACACAAGCCCCGCAACAGCACTTGCCGCAACAGCAGCGATAAGCAGCCAGAGTGAGCCGATTTTTTTGTTGATAACAATATCTATTGCGTACTTACTGACGATTGCGGAAACAAGGCTCAGTGATGCACTGAGCACACCGAACAGTGTCTGAATAACAACAAACCATTTGTATTTTTTTGTGTAACCGAAAATCCAGCGCATATCCGAAAGGAACTCCTCTGCCGAGCCGTCCCGGAAACTGCCGAAAATACGTTTTAAAATGCCTGTCGAACCGTGTCCGCCGCTTTTTTGTTCGGTCTTTTTCAATGTGTTCACCCTGCTGCATCGAGAATCAGTGTCCGCAGCGGCATGTGCTGCTCGGGCGCATACCTCTGCATTATGGATTATAACAAAAAACGAGCGAAATAACAATACGCCGAAAAACATTCAAACTTTTTGCGAAATGCGGAAAAGCAGCGATAAACCGCGCAATGCCGCATAATGTTTATTATCTGCCGTTGTGAATGCGATGCTCCGAACAATTGTTTTTCCGGTTGAAAAACTTTAACCAATCGTATTTCTGAGCGGAAACATCTGTTCGGAGTTTTTGAACCGACATCGGGAATCCGCAAAGCATGCAGGAATTTTTGAAATACTTCCGATTTACGAGAACAAGATTTTGGGGAACAGAATTTGAGGGAATGAGATGAAACTTGTTGTGAACGCTTATGCCCGCAGCGGAGCGGAGAGCGCGGACCGAATTGAAAAAACGGCGGGAAAGCTCCGTTCCGCCGCATCAATTGTGCTTGTTGCCGGCAGCGGCTTTTTTCGCTCCGGAGTTTGCGGAGAAGTTTTTGATATTCCGACCGTTGACGAGGGCGGAGGGGCGGCGCCGTCTTTCATCGCAGCCGTGCTTCCCGCCGAAACCGATTCGGAAATTGCGGTATTAAAAATTGGCAGAGGCGGCAGGCTCGCCGACGACGCGGCTCAGTGCATACACTGGGATGCGGGCTGTTTTGAGCTGTGCGTATTGCTGAACGAAAAAAACCGCTCGGAGCCCGAACCCGCACGGCTCGGGAGCGTTGATTTTCCGACAGGGAGCGGCAGGCAGCGAAGGGTTGCGCTGTTTCGTGACGGCGGCCTCAGAATCTCCGTTGAAGAGAGCGGACAGGAACGAAGCTGGTATGTTTGCGGCGGCACGGACGGGAAAGCGCATGTTTTGGACGTCGGAAGGGAAAGGCTGCTCGTTATTCATGCCTCGGGCTGCCGCCGATGCGAAAATTCGGAAGCCGAAACGCCCATGTTCGGTTTTAAATGCGGCTGCCGATGTGAAAAACTTGTTGCTCTGAACGACAAAATCGAGGTTGCCGCCGCTCTTGCCGGGGAAATCTGCCGCATTGAAAACGGATACCTCACCGCGATTGAGCCGCTCGGAACCGTTTTGGGACATGAAAAGCGAACAAGGTATGAGTTTTTCGGCGGTTCACTGCGCGAATTGCCGCCGGAAACGGGCTTTTTCACAAACCGGGCGCATATGCCGAACTCCCCGCGAGAAACCGCACTTGCATTGATGCAGGCCGTTCGGCTCGGCAGGGAGGATGAGGCCGATGCTCTGCTGTCGCGCGAGCTTGCCGAAACGCTCTCGTTTGCGGAGCTTTGCGATTTTTTCGGGAGCTTTGCGGACGAAAGAATTGCCCCGTCGGGGTTATGCGAACCGACCGCATATGATAATTCAACCGCCGAAAAAATCATCGTCGGTGCGATAAAAACCGATGCAGGCGGGCTTGTCCGTGCGGAGAAATTCGTTTTCACGATTGAAAACGGCGTTGTGACGGATGTTGAAGGGGAGGATTAAGTCCAAGCGAACCGATGTTTTTGCCGACTTATCGCCATATTTCTTTCGTCCCGCAGTCAGGCGCGAAAATCCTCCTCCGCGATTTTCCACAGAAGCCGAACGACTTTCTCCGCGCACTGTTCCTGCGCCAAATACTCCGAAAAAGCGGATGTGTTCCAGTAGGCGGAGTACATGGCGATTTTTGAGTACAGGCGATAGGCGCGAAACTCCTGCGGCGTAAAATTATAATATTTACGGATGAGCTCCGTGTTTTCGGCATATGCTTTTGTAAGCATCAGATAGATCTCGTCCGCACTGCGGCTCTGCATTATCTCATCGGTATAGAAAAAGTTCATGGCCGCATTTGCAAGGTAATTCGCGATAACTTCCGTTCCGGACATATTGAAATCAAACAGTCCCGAAATTCGGCGGTTTTCGTCCACGCACAGGTTGGAGAAATTCTCGTCTCCCTGGAAAACGCAGCGCGGAAGCACTTTATAAAACGATCTTAGTTCGCGGCGGATTCTTTCATTTTCCTGCGCCAATCTTTCGGCAAGGGCATATTCTCCCGCTTTTTGAAGATCCGCCGTCAGGTGATTGAAATTATCCTGCTTTTCGTCAATTTCAAGTCCGTCAAGTTTATCATAGGGTGAAAGGTCGAATATCGAATACATCGATACCGTTTCCGTCAAGTCCACGTTTCTGTATTTCTCGGCAAAGCGGGCAATGAAAATTCTTCTTTGGGTCCGCAGCTCCTCAAGGCATCCGTCCTTCACGTCGTCGGCAACGGTTTCGTCCAGATACTCGGAAAGATAGCAGATGTTTCCGTCCCGCTCAACAATGAACCTGCCGTCTTTCGCTTTCAGGAATTTCGGCGCATGCATTCCGAATTCGCGATAGCGTTCTATCAGCCTGTTCAACTCCTCCAGTCGCCCGTCCGTCATAACGGGTGCCGAATTGATGCGCAGAACGTACTTCCTGTCAATCAGGTAATTGTGGCGGATATCCGAATCTCCGTGCGATGAATCCGTAAATTCCACTGTTTGAACGGAATCCGCACCGAACAGACGCAGCAGCTCCCTGACCGTGTCGTAAATTTCGCTTCCGTTTTTAATCTCCGTTTTTTCCATATCCGCCTCCGAATCAATCATTCACTGCCGAAGCACTGCAAGTATAGCACAGAAAGCCTGCAAATTAAAGGGACATGAAGCATTCGGGAAAGAATCGCGAAGCATTCGTGAGCGAATCGCAAATTGCGGCATCCGCCGCCCGCCTTTAAAAACTGCTTGCATATTCCCGCACGGGGCATTATAATAAGAATGCCGATTCAGTGCATTTTCATTTTATGAAAAAGGTTCGGTTATGCCCTGCCGTTCCCGATGCCCGCATACAGCAATCGGCGGCTTACCCCGACGAAAACGGGAATCTGACGCACGGAGGAAACGAATGCGAGTTTTTAAAACTATGTTTGCCGCGCTGCTTGCGGCTTTGATGCTTGTGAGCCTTCCCGGCTGCAAAAAAGAAAAGGAATTTGTTGTGCCGAGCAATATGACGCGCGAGGAAGCTGCTCTGTTCACGGCGATTGCAAATGTTTGCCCCAAGGATGACAACCATTCAAAAGTCGAATATTTAACTTTCTTCATCGAGGGCTGGAGCTTTGACAAGCTCCCTCCCGAAATTACCTCCTATCTCACAGAGTACTGCGCAAACAGCGGAGCGAACCTTGTTCAGCTCAGCTATGAGGATCTTGTTGCCCAGGGCTATATCACAAAGGGCGACGGCGATTTTTACAAGACCTATGACGACACCTACAAGATGGGGTTGGGAAAGATTTTCACATTCACCCTTAAGGACGGCGAAAGCACCGATGCGGACACATGCACGGTTGCCGTCAAAGGCTTTATTTCCGAAAGCGACACAAGCGGGTTTGACGTTGAGCTTCAATACGTTGACGGCGCATGGAAATTCGTAAAGTATTCCAATGCATGGAATCAACACCAGTTCTTCACTCCCGAACCGGAAAATTCGGACGGACCCGAAAAAGGCTGATATCACCGTTATCCGAAACACCGAACCCGAATGAAAAGCCGAATTTGCATCTGATTCTGCGGGGCTGCCGTGAGCGGCTCCGCTTTTTTTCATATTTCTCGCGTAATTTTCGCCAAAAAGCTTGAAAATCGCACCGTTCTGCGCTATAATCCGCTTGAGGTGAGAAAAGAATGAATGGTAACAAAAAACTTTACAATCTTTTTTTAATTTTTGTTGCTGTTTCGATGCTTTTTGTGTCGGTTTTCGGCAGTTTTTCCGTTGCAGACACAAACACCGAAAAAAGCGAAAAGTCTGACGATAATTATTTATTGTCCGATATTCCCGACGAGCTTTCGGACGAACCGCCCTTTGACGCCGAAGCCGTTTCCGAAAAGGATGCGGAGGATTACCGCAAATGGGCGCAGCGCGATCCGCGCTGGGGGCAGCTCCCGATGGGTGCAAGCGGAAAAACGGTGGCGCAGATCGGCTGCCTTGTAACATCCGTAACAAAGATAATTATTCAAAGCGGATACAGAACATCCGACACGTTCAACGTTGCAACGCTTGTTAACTGGCTGAACACCAACGGCGGCCTGAGCGACGACGGCAACCTGTATTGGTACAAGCCCGCACAGATGATAGACGGGCTTGAATTTGAAGGGATGGAGTATTACGAGGGTAATTCTTCCTCCGCCGCAATGCAGGAAAAGATAATGAGCTATGTGCGGCAGGATAAGCATGTTATTCTGACTGTAAAAAACTATGGGCATTACGTTGCCGTTGATAATGCAAAAAGCATTGCGGAAGGTCGTGTTTATATCATGGACTCTCTGAACAATGTTGCGGGAAACGCGGATGTTGCGCTGGATTCCCGTTATCCGTACGTCAGCAGGCTGTGCATCTATGCAGGCAATAATCCCAACGATTCGGACTACATCTCCCGGTGCAGCTTTGAAATGACGCATCTTGAGGCGCAGGTCAAATCAAGAGCAACGCTGTTCTCCCTGCCCTGCGATGCAAGCGCGGGGTTCGGCTCGGTTGCCGTTTCAACCGCCTCTGCCGGCGAAAAGCTCGTTGTAACAGGCGACCTTGTAAACACCCTCGGGCAAAGCTGGCACCAAGTGTTTGTTAACGGTTCGCCTCTTTATGTAAAACAAAGCGAAATCGGGTTTGTGCGTTTTTTGGATGATATTGAAATTCAGTCCGAAACGATCCCGCAGGGAACGCTCCCTCTCGGAAGGTCATTCGCACTTACGCAGACCGTTGTTTCACGGCACAGCATAACGCGCATTGAGGGCAGGTTTGCGGATGGCGACGGGGATACGCTCATGTCCGCCGCGGTGCTGCCGGGCGTTCACGGCGGGTTTGACATATCCGGCACGGCTGTTGACGCCGCACTCCGCTTCGGAAGCCTTGCCGCCGGGCATTATGCCTACGAACTTAAAGCAATTGTTACGGCAAGCTCCTCTCTCACAAGCCGAACCAAAACGTTTACGGAGATCCTCGTCTGCCCGTTTTCGATTGAGCTTGAGCCGCTGCGCACGTATACAGTCACATTTAAGGACGGGATGACGCGCGAAGTCCTTTCGCAGCAAAACATATACTACGGTTTTTCCGCCGTTGAACCTCCTCTGCCCGTGCACAACGGTTATGTTTTTTACGGTTGGTCGGAAGACTTTGATAATGTTCGGAGTAACCTTCATGTCTATGCAAATTTCGGCCTGCCTTACCTTATCGGCGATGCGGACGGCAACGGCGCGGTTGAATTTACGGACGCGCTGAGCATTCTTCGCCACTCAATGGGCATCAGTGTTCCCGGAATCCTGCTCGCCGCCTGTGATGTGAACGGGGACGGCACCGTTGATTCCGTCGATGCACTGATGTTGATGCGGCGGCTGCTTGCGGCACGCGCATTTTGAGCATACGTCTGTTAAATTAAGTTAATTAACAAGCTGCATTTGTGCAAAATGCGGGCATTTCGGCCTGCATCTGCTGCGCAAATGCAGTTTTTCATTTTCAAAGGCGATTACGTCATTTTTTGTACTTCAAATTGAATTCCTTCCATTTTTCGATAGATTATAGATTTTCCTTGACTTCAGTCCCCGTTTCTGATAATATTATACGGACAGATTTGCTTCGGCGTTTTAAACACGATATGCACCGCAGCGAATCAACAAACATAACACGGAGGAAAACCGAATGAATCTCAGGAAAACTGCTGCACTGCTGCTCTCGCTCATCATGTGCTTCAGCCTCATCCTTCCCGTCGGCAGCCTTGCCGAAGGGACCGCCACCGCTGCCGATAACGCAAAGCGCAGCGAAGATCTGCTTGCTTTTGCCGGCAGACTGCACAACATGACCGAAAAGTATTCCGCTGAATATACCAAAAAAGCAGCGGATACCGACCCCTATGCAAACGGACGAATCATCGTCAAGAGCGCCGAAGAGCTGGACTACACCGGCTCCGTTGCGCATGTAAACGGCTACAATGACTGGCACATTATTCAGTACAGAACTTCCGAAGAAGCGCGCAAAGCGGCCGAAGCTTTTGAGCTTGTAAAGGGCGTTCAGTATGCCGAACCCGATATCGTCATGCAGGCGGATCAGGAACCCGGCGTGAACGAATTCCTCAGCTGGGGCTACGGTGCGGACTATGTTGATGCTTTCAACTACAATGAGTGGATGCTCGACTATGCCGGCGGTGTTGAAAACCTTCCCGAAATCATCGTTGCCGTTATCGACACCGGTTACGACAGCGATCACCCCTATCTTGTCGGCAGATCCGTTCCGGGTTATGACTTTGTAAACAACGACAGCAACCCCGAGGATGACCACGGCCACGGTTCCCACTGCGCAGGCACCATCATTGACGGCAACCTTCCCAACGTCAAAATTATGCCTCTTAAAGTTCTCGATGCCGAGGGTTACGGTAATTCCGCAGAGATCATTCTTGCAATGGAATACGCTTCCCTCAACGGCGCGGCTGCAGCAAACCTCAGCCTCAGCGGCCCCTGTGACAACGACCACAATGCATACGTTGAAGTTGTTGCCGAGGGCATGGAACACAACGACATCGTTTACTGCGTTGCGGCAGGCAACAACTACGGTGCCGACGCTTCCACCCGCTGCCCCGCAAACGTTCCCGACTGCGTTACCGTTGCGGCACACGACAGGAACAAGCGTATGGCCGATTTCTCCAACGTGGGCGAAATCGTTGACATTACCGCTCCCGGTGTCGGCATCCGCAGCGTCCGTATGGGCGGCGGCTACACCGAAATGGACGGCACCAGCATGGCGACTCCGCACGTTGCGGCAGCATGCGCACTTCTTAAAACCTTCAACCCCGACATGGGCGCATTCGAAGTTATCAACACTCTCAAGGGTGCCGCCATCGATGTCGGCATCGAAGGCGGCGGCACCGGTATTCTGAACGTTACCGACCTGCTTAAGTTCGACAATGTCATCAACGGCGAAGGCAGCTTCCTGCACTTCACTTCCGCAAGCGAATATCCTTGGAATGCGGATGCAAACTGCGCATTCAGCGGCAATGCGGGCGTGAACAACAGCACTTCCGTCCTCAGCGCAAAAGCAACCCTCGGCGCATATCAGCGCATCAGCTTTGAATACAAAGTCAGCAGCGAACAGAACCACGACTATCTCCGTTTCCTTGCAAACGGCGAAGAACTGTTCTCCGCAAGCGGAAGCCAAAACTGGCAGACCTACACCTGCTACATTCCCACCCACGGCGATGTGCTTCTCACTTGGGAATTCAGCAAGGATGCAAGCGGCGCGGCAGGCGACGACAAGGCCTACATCCGCAACGTTGTGCTTGAGGAAACTCTCAGCTCCGTTATCAACACCGGCAACGGCAACTTCCTGTTCGAGGGCAACAACTATCCCTGGACCGTTGACGGCAATGCTGCAAAGAGCGGCAATGCGGGCGTGAACAACAGCACCTCCGAAATCAGCACCTCCGAAAACATCAATTCCGGACTTACCTTCCGCTTCAACTACAAGTTCGACGGCGGCGCAGGTGATAAGTTCCAGTTTGTTGTTGACGGAAATGTTGTTCTTGAAGTTTCAACCGCATCGGATTGGACTCAGTACGATTACCTCATCGAAGAAAGCGGCGACCACACCTTTGCTTTCCGCTACGTTAAGGACGGCAGCGGTGCAGCGGGCAGCGACTGCGCATGGGTTAAGGAAGTTAACCTGCTCTACACCCTCGAATCCGCACTCAACGTTCCCGGCGGCGAGCTGAACTTCACCAGCGCGGGCAGCTATCCCTGGGCGGTTCTCGATGACTATGCAAAGAGCAGCAACGAGGGCGTGAACAGCAGCACCTCCGCAATCTCTCTCAGTCTTACCATGAGCGCGGGCGAAACCCTCACCTTCCGCTACAAGGTCAGCAGTGAACAGAACTACGACAAGTTCATCTTCACCGCAAACAACACTCAGGTATTCTCAAAGTCCGGCAGCCTTGCATGGGAGGAATACACCTACACCGCAGCAACCTCCGGCACCTACAACTTTGAGTGGAAATACACCAAGGACGGCAGCGTCAACCGCAACGATGACTGTGCATATCTTGACGATGTTGAATATCATTCCAATGCGATCCCCGGCGATTCCGACGGCGACGGCACCGTTACCGTAAGCGATGCACTGCTTGCAATGCGCTATGCAATGGGCACCGTTACAAACATCAATGTGAATGCAGCCGATATTGACGGCGACGGCAATGTTACCATCACCGATGCCGTAACGATCCTCCGCATGGCAATGACCGCATAACCTTGACTCGACCGAATCGGTTCGGTTGAATCGAACTTAACCTACCGACAGGGACTGCCCGCAGACATGCGGGCTGCCCCTGTTTTTTGATTACGGTTCCACGAATAAGTTTTATTTCCCGGGAAATACGGCTTCGTTTCCCGAGCCCGGCTCAGACTTTTCTCAATCACGGCTTTTTTAAGAAAACGGCTCTTTAATTCGGCGGCGAAATGCGTTATAATAGAATACCGGTTCAAACCGCAGGCATTCAAATGCACATATCACTCTGAAAGGGTTCAAATAAATGGCAGCAACAGGTTCAAACGGCGCAAAGAGACGCTCCGGACGGGGCTCCGCAGGGCGCAGCGAACAGCGGCCCGCTTCCGCTTCACGAAACGGAAAAAAGCAAAGCGGCAAATCCTCCGATTCGGCCGACACCAAACGTGAAATTGTCGGAGTCGTGCTTATACTCGTCGGCATCATACTCGGAATCTTCTGCTATGCGCCGCGTTCGTCCCAAGGGGTTATTGCGGCAATTGTGCCTCTGCTTTTCGGCATTTTCGGCATCGGAATGTATGCAGTGCCCGTGCTTTGTGCGGCACTCGGAGTTTGTGTTATCGCAATTCGAAAGGACAATGCCCGCACGGGCACGATCGTTTGCGCAGCCGCTGCCGCATTCGCGCTGCTTTCGTTCATTCACCTTGCCGAATATGCAAAATTGATTCCCGCCATGAGCTTCGGAAAGGCTGTTTCCCATGCATGGTCCGAAGGCAGCCGTCTGCGCAGCGGCGGAGGTTTTTTCGGCGGAATCATTGCGTACCTTTTTGCAAAGCTGTTAGGCGTCACGGGCGGATGCGTTGCACTGGCGGGCATTGATATTATCATGCTGCTTGTTATCACAGGGCTTTCCATCCGAAAAACGGGCAAAAAGCTTGCCGAAAGCGTTGCGGAGGCTCACGCCGTTTCGCGTGCCCGCCGACAAACCGAGCTTTACAACGAAAAACTTGACGACACAAAACCCGAGAGCGGGCGCAAAAAACAAAGCTCATCCAACGAGCCGCAGTTTGACGAGGACGGATTCCTTGTTCATTCCGGAAAACCGCTCACGGCGGGGGACAGCGATTACGGGGCGGAAAGCGGCGAACAGGTTTCCTCCCTTGCAAAACGCAGCAAAGCCCGCAAAAAACAGGAAGCGGAGATGTCCGCACGTTCCGAAAACGGGAATGCGGCGGACATTGCCGAAACCGTCGGCACATCCGATTTCACCGCACGGCGCACCCCGCAGAAGCGCAGGCCTTTCGGCACCGCAAAAAACAATGATGAACTTGAGTTTTTCCCCGCTTCGGGGCCGCTCAAAACAACAAAACCTCAGAAGCACAGGCGCAGCGGAACACATGAACTGAAAACAAGCGATTTTGTTCCCTCCGATGTTGATGTTGACAACGGGTCTCGGGAGGATTTTCCTTCCTACGGCGATGAACACATTGACATTCCCATGAACCTTTCCTATGCCGATGTTGAACGCGATGAAGAGAACTTTGCTCCTCCGACAGCGGATGACGACATGCCTTTCGAGCCGGATTATTCCAACGAGCCTTCCGATTCGGCTGTTTCCGCGTCGGAAGAGCCGTTTGACAGCCCCGCCGCCGAAGATTCAACCGAAGCCGATGATGACTTCCTGCGCGGCATTCCGGTGACACGCATGGAGGACATTCCGCCGCAAAGCATCACGGAACAGTCCGAAACGGCGCAAAGCGGCTTTCCCGCAGAACGCAAATCAACACCCGTCGGCGGCAATGATTCTTCGCAAGGCGGCAGTCCCTCGGGAAACACCGTCTCCTCCGTCGTTCCCGCCGCCGTGATCGAATACCAACGGCCGCCGTACAGCCTTCTGCGCCTGCCCGACCCTGCGGCAGCGGTTGCATCCGAATCGCCGACCGAGAAGGCAAAGGTGCTTATCGAAACGCTCAACAGCTTTAATATTTCCGCACGAATCGTTAATATCAGCGTCGGCCCGGTGATAACAAGGTTCGAGCTCCAGCCCGCACAGGGAATCCGCGTGAACCGCATCACGACCCTGAGCAACGATATTGCACTTGCGCTTGCGGCTCCGCGTGTCCGCATCGAAGCGCCGATACCCGGGAAATCAGCAATCGGCATTGAAATTCCGAACAAGGATACCGCACCCGTGTACCTCCGTGATGTGCTTGAAACGCGTGAATTCAACACTGCAAAATCCCCGCTCACAATGGGCTTGGGCAAGGATATTGCGGGCAAAGTCGTGCTTGCGGATCTTGAAAAAATGCCGCATATGCTGATTGCGGGTCAAACGGGCTCCGGTAAATCCGTGTGCATCAACTGCATCATATTGAGCTTGATCTTCAAATCCGCACCTAAGGATGTTCGAATGATCCTCATCGACCCGAAAGTCGTTGAGCTGTCCATCTTCTCCGCGCTTCCGCACCTGTTCTGTCCCGTTGTTACCGAACCGAAAAAAGCGGCGGGCGCACTGCGCTGGGCGGTTACGGAAATGGAGCAGCGTTACGGCAAGATGGGAAAAGTCAACGCCCGCGACATCTACCGCTATAATGCCATGCAGGAGCGTGAGGAGGATAAGTGGCCGCGCCTTGTTATCATAATCGATGAACTTGCCGACCTTATGATGGTTGCTTCAAAGGATGTTGAAGAATCCATCTGCCGCATTGCGCAGCTCGGCAGAGCCTGCGGCATTCACCTCATCGTTGCAACTCAGCGGCCGTCCGTTGATGTTATCACAGGCCTTATAAAAGCCAACATTCCCTCGCGAATTGCGTTTGCCGTTTCAAACGGCACGGATTCCCGCGTTATTATGGACGCAAGCGGTGCGGAAAAGCTGCTCGGCAAGGGCGATATGCTTTTCCATGCGAACGGCGCAAGCAAGCCCACACGCGCACAGGGTGCGTTTGTGTCGGATGAAGAAGTTGAAGCGATTCGCGACTTTTTCCTTCAGAATCAGGTGGCTGCTCCGTCATATGACGAAAGCGTGTTAAGCGAAATCACCGGCGGCGGGGGAGGGCTCGGCCAAGGCAACGGCAAGCAGGACGACGATCTGCTTCCCGATGCGGTGCGTCTCGTTGTTGAAAGCGGCACGGCCTCCATTTCAATGATTCAGCGCCGGCTGCGCGTCGGCTACGCACGTGCGGCAAGGCTTGTTGACATCATGGAACAGAACAAATTCGTGAGCGAACCGGACGGTGCAAAGCCCCGAAAGGTGCTCATTGATGCAGCCGAATACAACCGCATATTCGGCGGAAATCTGCAAAGCGGCTCCCCCGGGAGCGGAAAGGATACTGATTAAGTGAACAGCGATAAATTATATTCAAAATGCCCCCGTGTCGGTCTCGTCTCCCTCGGATGCAGCAAAAATGCCGTGGATTCCGAAATTCTGTTGGGCGAACTTAAGTCACGCGGGTTCGATATCGTGAACGATGCCGCGCAGGCGGAAATAATTATCGTTAACACCTGCGGCTTTATCGAAAGCGCAAAGACGGATTCCATAGATACGATTCTCGATATGGCGCAATATAAAACCGCAGGCAGCTGCAAACTGCTTGTTGTCACGGGTTGTTTGAGCCAGCGTTACGGTGATGAGCTTGCGCGGGAACTGCCCGAGGTTGACGTTTTCAACGGCGTAAAAAACTATCCCGCTCTTGCGGAGCGGCTTGCAGGAATCTGCGGAGTTGAACCCGCGCCCGAAAGTGCGAATGCCGCGGCGTGCTGCGGCATCCCGAAGCGACTGCTCACGACCCCGTCATATCGCGCATATCTGCGCATTGCGGACGGCTGCGACAATCGCTGTACTTATTGCGCGATCCCGCTGATTCGCGGCGGCAGAGTCAGCACCCCCATGGAGACCCTTCTTGCCGAGGCTGAACAGCTTGCAAAAAGCGGGGTCACGGAGCTGACCGTTATTGCGCAGGACACTTCGGCATACGGCATTGACCTTTACGGAAAACCCATGCTGCGTGAACTGCTTGAAAAACTGACCGAAATTGAGGGGCTGCATTGGGTTCGCGTGCTTTATGCCTATCCCAACACCGTCACGGAAGAACTTGTTGACGCAATGTACCGCAACCCGAAAATCTGCAATTATATCGACATTCCGATTCAGCATATCTCGGCACATATGCTGCGCGACATGAACCGCCACGGCAGCGCGGAACACATCCGCGAAATCACGGACTATATCCGCCGCAGTGCTCCCGGGTTCATTCTCCGCACAACGGTCATGCTCGGCTTTCCCGGCGAAACCGAAGCGGATTTTGACGAGCTTATGCATTTCATGGCGGAACATCCTTTCGACAGGGTGGGCGCATTCACCTATTCCGCCGAGGACGGCACACCTGCCGCCTCCATGCCGAACGCAGTCGATGCGGAAACCGCCGAGCAGCGGCTTGACAGGCTCATGCGTCAGCAGATGAAGATTTCCCTTGAGCTGAACCGCGCAAGAATCGGCACCGTTGTTGAAGCCCTTGTTGACGGCGCGGACGAGGAATTCCTTTTCTGCCGTTCCTACGCCGAAGCAGCCGATGTTGACGGAATCATCAAGGTTCCGCATTGCGGAAACCCCGTTCCCGCCGGAAGTTATGTCAGCATCAAAATCACCGGCGCGGATTATTACGACCTCTGCGGTGAATTGGTGCCGCCCCTTAAAACGGTTATGCGGTAAGCCGGCACCGCCCCTTAAATACTGTTATGCAGGGAGTCGGCATCGCCCTTTAAAACGGTTATGCGGTAAGCCGGCACCACCCCTTAAAACTGTTACGGAGAAACAAAAATGAACCTTCCAAACAAGCTTACAATGCTTCGCATGCTTATGATACCGCTCTTTATCGCATGCTTCTATCTGCCCGAAAGCTGGCTTATCGGCACGCTGAACGGCGTTCCGCTGCTGCTCAAATACGTTCTTGCAGCAGTGGTTTTCCTGCTTGCCTATGTTACGGACACGCTGGACGGGCGCATTGCGCGCGCACGCGGCCTTGTTACCGACTTCGGCAAACTGATGGATCCGACGGCGGACAAACTGCTCACCTCCGCCGCACTCATCATGCTCTGCCGATTTGAAGTCATGAGCTTCGGCAATTTCCTGATGCCGGTGTTCACATTCATCATCATTGCGCGGGAAATCTTCGTCAGCGGCATCCGCCAGCTTGCCGCAGGCAAGGGCATTGTTATTGCCGCAAAAGCCATCGGCAAGGCGAAAACAACGCTGCAATTTGCCGCAATCCTTATTACCCTGCTTTGCGGACCCGTGTTCACGGCAATAGGCATTCCCGTGGATTTCGTGCTTATCTGCGCCGCCGCTGCGCTGACGGTCTGGTCCGGAATCGACTACACCGTCGGAGCCAAGGATCTTTTCAAAAACAGGTGAGCGTTCGCCGCATCTCAACATGATTAATGCTTTTAAATCAGCCCCGATTTTTTCGCGGGCTGATTTTGTTCGAAAATATTCCGAATACTTTCTTTCATGAAAAAAGCTTCAATTAATTGTCTTTTTATCCATGACCGACTCTAAATCGGCTTTTCTTTTAAGAACGTTTTTTAATCCCGTTTTCCGTGTTCAAACCGCAGTCGGTTCAATTTCGCAGTGCTTTTTAATTATATTATTTTTTGATGTTGACACACAGTGTAAATCATGGTAAACTATTAAAGTTGTTTTTTTCATATCATCTTGAATAAAACGATAGAAAAACTAAGGAGATCTAAAATGATCAAAAAAATCGTATCTTTGTTGCTTGTTGCAGTAACAATTCTCTCGCTTGCTGCACCGCCTATCTGTGCTGAAGCATTGAATGCCGACAATATACCCATTGTCGAGTACATCCCTCAAAATCCAGCTACCCCCTCGGTTCTCAGCAACGAGGGTAGCTCTGACGATCGTTATACCGACGCAAAGATTATATCTGTCAGTCGTGAAGCAACACTTACTTCGAAACAGACAGATCTTGCAAATCTTATGAATGAACGCAACGTGGTTTTTTTCAAAAACCAATCTGCATACGAGGTTTCCCAAGCAACAGGAATCCCTTCCGGTTTATCATGTGATTCTACTGAAACAAGTACAGTTTTGCTCGGCACCTCTGTCACCAGGATTGATGAACAGTATTTCTTTACCGAATCTGTTGCTGTTCCTCTTTTGCCCACAGATGAACCTTGCGACGACTGTGGAGAAAACTGCACTGGCGAATGCGGTGCAATCAATCCCCCTGAAGGTGGTTCACCCATAGTTATTACGGATGATGATTATAATTGTGCAGCACGCGATGTCTATTACTCTGAGCGGCTTGACGTGGACGCTGAAATCCGGGCATCGATTCTGCAAACTCCTTATGGATTCAAACGCGAAATCTATGTTTTTCACAAGCAGGAGCGAGTCGGAAGGCTAAGTATGATCGTTATGACATATAAACGCGGTCGAATGTACTTTGATGGTCAAAATCGTGATGTATACGATGTTGTCGTGTTGTGTAAATCTGCACCAAAAAGCAACAGAAAAGTCAAAAGCTTTATGACGAGAATCGGTCACGACTACAACACAGGTTATCGTTCCGGTTGTATCATTGACGAGTCGGAAATTCCGAGCTACGGGAAAACTCACTCTGTCGAATTGGGACTGAACGCAGGCGCAAATTCTTCTGGTGAAATTGAGGCCGGGCTTGGTGTTAACTTCACTTGGAGCTATGAATCAAAGGCGTTCAACTGTGCAAACGACTTCTTCGAATCTCGTTATCGAGAATGGCGTATCAAGCCGAAGACATCGGTTAACACTCTTGGCGATGCGTGGAAAATGCAGCCTGGAATAAGGACGTTCAACAATGGCAATTCCGGCAAGTATTTCTTCGTTCGCATCGAAACCGAGTTGCGCAATGGCTACTTTGGAATGACTCGTGGGAAAGGTTCCTATGAAGTACATTGTTCTTTCGATTAATTGAAAAGCATAGGGTGTTTATTATTAAGAAAAGAGGTCTAAGATGAAAAAAAGTACAAAAATCACAATTATCGCGATGTCGCTCGTTATTGCACTGCTTATTGCGGCAGTGGGCGTGCTTTGGTATTCGCTGAACACCGCCGAAACGTTTGCGAACCGCAGCCGAACCGATATAGCTCTCGGTAAGTATGAGATTCTGCTCGACCGCAGTGCTTCCCCCGAAAAGTTCCTTGAAGCCGCAAAAGCCAAAGATTATGACATCATAATCTTTTCAAAGGAACAGACGCTTGCTCTCGGGGAAAAAATCAAAGAGCTGTTCCCCGACGGCAATGCCGACAGCAGGCGTTTCACCATTGGAATTGAAGATGTTATGCCGAATGACCTTGCAAAGCTCTTCAACGATGAAATGTTCTCAAACCTTGAAATTTCCGGTTCGTATTGCGGTGTGATCATTGATTTTGACAGTGTCCCCGGTGCATCCATGACGGTAAGTCCCTGCGCGCCCTCCTACTCCGGCAGCATCATTGTTGAACAGGCTGCAAAGAAGTTTTCGGATGAGCTGCTGTCCCAAATTCTGCATAACAGAAATTTCGAAGACAGTCCCGAGGCGGCTTCCGACGGTTTGAACTGACCGAACCCGCCTTCTCCGCTTCAAACATCCTTTGTGTGAAGGATATGCGCAAAGCCCGAAGCAATTTATCATTTTAACAATGAACAAAAATCCGAAAAGCCGTGCCGCATCGGCAGCATTGTTTTTCGGATTTTTTTATTTTCGCTTTTATCGGCTTCTGTGCGCTCACCGTTCAAACGCCTGCACGGTTCTTTCCGGCTTTTTTTCGGTTTTTTTACCCACGCTCTTAAGCGCACGGATATTCCGCATCATATACATCAGGAACGAAAAGCACATCATCGCCGTGCAGATGATTATCAGCGTGTCCGACAGCGCAGGAGCAATATTATAGAACACAACATGTGCAATCATCAGCGTGTATAAAAGAAAAGTCGTCAGCTTGCCGTGCCATTCCGCCGCAAGAACCTTTCCCGTGCGGCGAATTACGGCAATGCCCATGCAGCCGGTGACGATTTCCTTCACGATTAGCAGAACGCAGGGGAACAGCAGGTTGCCGAAGCGCGTCAACAGGCAGGCAAGCATCACAATTTGTGTGAGTTTATCCGCAATCGGATCGAGCGCCTTGCCGAGGTCACTCACCATTCCGAATCGCCGCGCAATAAAGCCGTCCGCAATATCCGTTGCGCCCGAAAGCAGCAGCACCCATGCCGTTGCGGAATAATCCTTCCGAACAAGATACAGCCACGCAAGTGCAGGAACAAGCAAAAGCCGGAATGCGGAAAGCACATTCGGCACGGTCAGAATCTTGTTTTTGTAAATTTCGTTTTTGCGGGCATCATCCGCCTCGTTGTTTTTCATACTCTCCTCCCGTCGGTTCATCCTTTTCGGGCTTTTTCGTCGAACATACGCTGCCCGGGCTTTTCTCTGCATTTCCTTTTTCGCATTGATTATATGCCGCCTGCCGCAACGTTGTATCAATTCAACATCAACGCCCGTTAAAAAAAGCAGATATCATCTTTTTAAGGAAATTATCCCTTTTTCAGTCTTTCTCGACGGGGAAGGATTCATTCTTTATTTTTATTTTTTTTGCTCAAACGCAGCGGATTCCGCCTCCTTCAGCCGAACGTTATTTAAGTTTCGGATTCGCTGTTCGACATTTGCTCCGCATACCTTTCATCGCCCCACCATTTCGGCATCAGCTCATTCAAAGTAATCGTCTCACGCGTTTCGTAGTTAACAAGAATTTCCGCATCTTTGTTGCGCGGGGACAGCTGCATGAAAAACTCGCGGCACGCACCGCAGGGCATTCCGCTTCCGCCGCCGCAGGGCGGTGCATCACGGAACGCGATCATGCGTTTCACAACAGTCTGCCCGCTGTTCACAAACATATTCAATGCTGCAACACGCTCCGCACAAAGGTTCATCACACCGCTGCAGCTTTCAATGCAGAATCCTGTGAAGATCTCCCCGTTTTCGCTTTCAAGTGCGCAAACAACATGATGCGCATACACAAACGGCGTAACATCCTCCGGATGATATTGTTCCTTTGCTTTAAGGTACAGTTTTTCCCAAATATCCATATCAATAATACCTCTTAACTCTCCCAACGATTATCAGCTGCGGTTGTCCGCTGCATAAACTATGCAGCCTATGCCCGCAATCATTGAAAAAAGTATTGCGCCGCCCATTCCGTCCGTAACAGCCGAACCTGCAAAAAAGCCTGCAATTCCGGCAAGTATCATGATAATTACCGAAACTGTTGTTCTGAATTTTTTCATATGCTTCTCCTTATTTTGAATTGCGTTTTCCGTCACGGCTCATTTTCGGGTCTGAAAGCACAAAAAAACAACCTTTATCGTGGTAGACAAAAGTTGTTTTCTTGATGGTGCGAGTGGTGATACAGCATTTTTCAAAAAACACAGTAATATCAATGGTTTTAGGACACCCGAACAGCGAAATTACTTGTATTCCGCCCTCTTGAAACCGTCAATTTCAGCAGCTATTGCTCGGTTCATCTCCCGGTAAGGAGACGACATCCTTGCAATAATCAGTACATAGCGCGTCTGTTACCCAAAGTGGCGCTTGGGTCGGCAGGCGCGCTGTT
>OHDN01000151.1_pt1 | contig 53893 bp, 51 predicted proteins | sample 1566971 | NCBI WGS metagenome assembly OHDN01 (sample SAMEA3879538, study PRJEB24766) | human gut metagenome | biome: human-associated habitat; feature: feces | place: USA | collected 1985/1987
GGTTCTTATAATAATCTTGTTGTTTGTTTCTAAGATTATCAAAATAATAATCTTGAACTATTTCAATAATTCTGTTTGCTCGCTCAGCATACAAATCTTCCTCCATATAAATTTTTTCCTTTATTGCATAACTATGATATACTAATTCCGTGAAATGAACTATCCGTTCTTCATCATTTTCATTACCAAAATCAACTTTCATATGTAGTAGATCACTGTTGCACACACAAGTTAATTTTAAATTTATTATTTCTTCTTCACTAGACTCTTCCAAACAATGAACTAATGCTCCACACCGCTCTATGTACTTCTCCACACTCCAATTTTCTATAGAACCAAAGAAATTGTTCAATGAATTTATTGTATTTAAATACTCTATTGGAAACTCTTTAATATCCAAACTTTTCATCTCCTTTTTCCAATACTACACCAAAACAGAGTCTTTCAGCCTCGTAATTATACACAAGTCTGCTTGAACTTTTCCATTCTCGAAATTTATAGCATCCAATAGCAATGCCTGAAACAAAACATCCCTTACATTCTCCAGTCTTACCATCCCATACTCTTTTTCTGTAAAACCATCAACCTGACCTCCTTGTATAGCAGCTTCTTTTCTCGCCACCAGACAATGTGTATACAATGCCATGATATACTTGTCCGACATCAAGAAGGCATATGTTTCGTTCCATTGATATGTATATCGGCACTTTTCCAGATTCTCTTGCGGTATATCGAAATAACATCTGACCGTTTCCAAATATACATTTCCATTATACTGCGACTTTAACTTCTTTGCATACCTTTTAATTGTTGCGAATATATTATTTCTTTCGATTGCTGTTCGAGTCCTCCTGAATACAGGTTTTCTTCCACGCAAATCCATATACACATTATTCAGAATAGTTTTTCCAGCATATTGTCTGAAATCCCTTATTCTTAACAAATAGGATAACACATCTTCCAATTTTTTCTCTGATGCTATCTCCTGATACGAATAATCCCCAAATTCAATATGATCCAGCTTTAAAGGACTGCTCCCCTTTGCAATTTCTCGTTCCATTACTCTATTGATATCTCTCATTGATTCCATAATCTCTCCTTCCTACTTCTGGTCACAATGTCCAAAAGTAAAAAAGAACAGCTATAAGATTTCTCCCATAACCGCCCTACCGCTGTTAATCTTTATTATTCCATTTCAGCCACCTTTAAAATATGTCCCTTCGTTTTTTACATTATATCTCTACGATCACACTTTTGGACATCGTGACCAAAAGTGCCTGCAATCATCTTTATTATCTCCACAAATACTGCGATCATCCTTGCAATTACGACAATACCACCTATCAGACCACCAATGACGCCATTGAATGCCAACACCCCAATGCTTCCGGCAATTCCAAAATTTTTAGGGATGAAGAACATACACATTTTCCGAATCCCATAGGGAAAACCTACCATAATCCAGAGAAGGAAGTAATCAAATCCGTTTTCCTGTTGGCATACCGGATAACACATCAGTATCCATAAAACAAGTATCAGTACCGGAACGATAATCTTAAACAATACCCTTTTCATGCCAGCCTCCCCCATACATATCATGCTGCACTTCCTGCTGATAATAATGATTTATTGTTGATGGCGCATTATACAGTGCCGTAACCATGTATGCCTTAAGCTCTGTAATATTTGTTTGTCCCTTTATTGCTATAAAGCTCTGATATCTCCAGAACTTCTACTTTTGGATGACACTGTAAGATTTTCTGAAACCATACAATGTCATTCTTCGTTCCCATCAATCTGACTTTTAACATTAGTCTGCTCCTCCAAATAAGGCATGCAGTTCCCGGTTATAAGTCGCATACTCCGGATAGCGGATCTGTATCGCCTGCCAAAAGAAAGGTGCATAGGCACAGCAGAACAAGTCCTCCACTGTATACTGCCTGCTCTCGTTTACCTGTTCCTCTGTTTTTGTGTAATCATCTACACTCGGTGTGCCGTTGCAATACAGGTTAAATGCCATTCGCACCACCTTCATACTGCCACTGGTCTGCCAGCCTTCATGCAGACACTCAGTTTTTACACATCCCGTCTTAAAATCATAGATGCTATCAACATTTCTTCTCGTATCATCGCTGATACCAAGGCAATAGCAAAGTGCCTTGTGGTACACATCCTGATAGCGTACCTCTTTTAATTTTTCATAGTAGAATTTTTCATGTGCTTCGCTGATGAAATTGATTGTCTGTTCCTTTTTGTTTTCTGCTCCTAACGCTGTGTTGTTCATAGTGAACCTCCTTTTAAATTGAATTGAAAAAGGCACTCCTAATGGAATGCCCTAATATAAAAAATAGGGACACTCTTTCAAGTATCCCTACGTTCTATCAACATATCTGATAGTTCTCTATTTACTTTCATATTCAGAATTCTTTGTGTTCCCACAACCGAGGTCTAACGCTACAACAACAGTCACCTTCCTCACAAGCTCTTTTTCCTTGTGATTTTCAGCAATCCTGTTGAAGCTGAAAAACTCTACAAAGTGCGTAAATTCAAGGATTTCTACATATCCTTTCTGTGTAGTCCTACCACAGTTTCAACATGCCCGTTCTGGCAGAATTGATCTACAACTGCCACCTTTTCCACCTGATAGCCCAGATCATCCATCCGTTTCACATCCCGTGCCAGAGTTGCCGGATCACAGCTCACATATACAACCCGCTTCGGGTGCATATGTGCGATCGTCTCCAGCACGACTTCCTCGCATCCCTTCCGAGGGGGATCTACTACGATCACATCTGCACAGATGCCGTTTTCCCGGTACTGCTGCGGCAGCACCTCTTCTGCCTTTCCTACAAAGAACTCCGCATTCTGTATATGATTGAGCTCCGCATTTCTTCTGGCATCCTCGATCGCCTGCGGAACAATCTCGACTCCATAGACCTGCTTTGCCTTTTGGCTTAAGAATAATGATATCGTACCGATTCCGCAGTACAGATCCCAGACCGTCTCTCCGCCCTGCAGATCTGCATATTCCAGTGCTTTCTCATATAGCTTCTTTGTCTGTACCGGATTCACTTGATAGAAGGACAGTGGGGAGATCTGATACTGAATCTCTCCGATGGCGTCTGTGATATAGTCCTGTCCCCAAAGCGTCACACAGATATCCCCCAGAATCCGATTGGTCTGCTCCTGATTGATATTTAAACTGATACTCTTCATTCCCGGCACCTGCTTCAGCGTTTCAATCAGTGCCTCTGCATGTGGTAGCTTTTTCCCATTTATGACCAGACATACCATGATCTCTCCGGTGGCAAATCCGACTCTGGTCAGTATATGCCGTACTAGTCCGGTATGCTGTTCCTCATCATAAGTCGATATCTCATAGGTCTGAAGGAACTCCCGGACTCTACGGATAATATCATCATTCCCTTCTGCCTGAATATAGCAGTGCGGAGTATCTATGATCGTATGACTTCTGCCCGCATAAAAGCCGGTTATAACCTTGCCTTCCTTGTCTCTGCCTACCGGAAACTGTGCTTTATTCCGATAGTGCCACGGATCTTCCATGCCGATCGGCGGCTCCATCCGCTCCTCCGGCCGCTCCATACCCCCGATCCTGCTTAAGCAGTTACGCACCTTATTCCACTTAAAGTCTAACTGCTTTTCATAGCTGACATGCTGCAGTGTACATCCACCGCATGGTCTGGCCACCGGACACTTCGGTTCTACGCGATCCGGAGACGGCTCCAGAATCTTTAGCACTCTGGCATAGGCATACTGCTTCTTCACCTTCGTGATCGCCACCTGTATACGATCCCCCATAATCGCATCCTTTACAAATACTGCGATTCCACGCTGACCCGTTTCATCGGAAACATGTCCGATGCCTTCACCCTCGGTTCCCATATCTTCGATTGTCAGTTCGATTACATCATTTTTCTTCATGCTCTGTTCCATCCGTCCATTCCTTAATGTGCAAGGAGTTGAACCAAACATACCACTCCTACACTTAATACCACACTTGCCAGCACATAGGCGGCTGCCAGTCCATAGCTTCCTCCCTGCATCAACTGATTCGTCTCCAGTGCAAATGTAGAGAATGTCGTAAATCCACCACACACACCGGTCTTCAATGCCAGCACCAGAAGTGGCGGCATATCATACTTTTCTGCTAACACTGTGATCCATCCGATCACAAATGCACCGATGACATTTATTGCCAGTGTCTTAATCGGGAATCCATCCTGCTTACCGATCGGGATCAGCCCGATCAGGTATCTGCCCATGGCACCTACCGCTCCGCCACAGCCGACTAACAGACACTTTATCCATGCCTCACTCATATCTGTATCATTCCCCTATCTGCATCTACTGTTATTCCAAAACGTGTCAGATCCACCCGGTTTTTCTCTACCTCTACACCATCTGCACGCAGCAACCGTGCCTGTACCTCCGCACCTCCAAATGCAAAGCCGCCTGCCAGCTCTCCCTTTGCATTTACCACCCGGAAGCATGGAATATGTTCCGGATCCGGATTCCTATGCAGTGCATTTCCGACTGCTCTTGCCATATTCTTATCTCCCGCCAGTGCTGCCACCTGACCATAGGTTGCCACATGCCCCTTTGGGATCTTCTTTACAGCCTCATAGATTCGTTTCGTCGGGCTATCCGTTACCAGAGCATAGCTCTCAGCAATCATTTTCCGAACCGCTTCATCCGGGATCGTTCCATCCAGAATGATGGTGTTCCAATGCTCCTTATTCTGGTGCCATCCGGGGATCACAGACGAAAAGGCACTCCTCCAGTAGTCACGCCATTCCGGATCTGTCTTTACGTTCAGATTCACATAGTCCTCCCGTATATACGTCCATAGAAATGCCTTCTTACTGCCCTTTACCCGGACCAGCTGCCAGTTCGGATCGTGAAACGGAGCCTCCACATATGTATTTGGAAAGGATAATCCATAGTCTAGCGCTTCTTTTCTCGTATTCATATCTATACATTCGGCTTAGAGGTTGCCCGTAGATTACTCTCAAAGTTCCGGTTAAAGCCCATCCAGTTGCCGCCCTCATCCTTATTCTTCAGTTCCTCAATAAATATCTGTAGCTTAGCATCTGTATTATCTGCAGCGGATAGTGCCAGTGCCTCGATCAGTGCCGGTTTCTTCGGGGAACCGTATTCCAGTTCTCCATGGTGAGCCAGGATACAGTGTTTCAGCTCATTCGCCAGCTTTGCCGGGAATCCCGGTATCTCCTTCATTTTACCATCTAAAAATATAGTCCCCATCACGATATGTCCGACCAGCTGTCCTTCATCGGTATAATCATTCTCCGGGAAATCCGATAACTCATCAACCTTTCCGATATCATGGCAGATCGCCGCTGTCAGCAGAAGATCCCGATTCAAAACCGGATACTGCGTTGCATAAAAATCACACAGCTTTGCAACCGCCAGTGTATGCTGAAGCAGTCCGCCGATAAACCCATGATGGATAGACTTCGCTGCCGAATGCTTCTTAAACTTCTCGGCAAATGCTTTATCATCTATAAATATCATCGTCAGCAGTTGATGCAGATACTTATCCTTCACACTCTTGATCAGCTCTGTCAACTCCTGATACATCGTATCGATCCCAAACTCCGAACATGGCATATAGTCTTCAACATGATATTCCCCTTCCTGCGCCTTCCGTACCTGTTTTACATTTAGCTGCAGATTGCTCTGGAAGCAAACCACCTGTGCCGTTACATCGATATAATCCATTGCTTCAAAATGTGCGATCGCATTATTCAGATCCCATACTTTTGCATCGATCGTTCCGGTTTTATCCTGAAGCAGCATGGAATAATAGTTCTTTCCTGCCTTGGTCTGCTGCGTCTGCTTTGACTTACAAAAGTAAATCGCGTGAACCATTTCACCTTCGTGAAGCTCATTTATATAGTACATATGCCATCTCTCCTATTCTTCGTCTCCATCTTTTTGTTCGGTATCAGTATAGCATAGATTCCCTAAATATGCACCCCGCTGCTGTCACATTTTTGCATTGCCCATTCGAGATGCATATGCTACAATTTAAGGTAATACTTAGGCTATCGTTACAAGGAGAAACACGCTATGAATAAGCGTTCATTACGAATACTGGAATATAACAAGATTATCGACATGCTGATTCCATGTGCCGGCTCTTCCATGGGTCAGACACTGTGTAAGCATTTGAAGCCTTCTACCGATCCCGCAGAGATTCTCCGTCTTCAGGAGGAAACACGGGATGCGTTGACACGGCTCTATAAGCAGGGAAGTGTATCCTTTTCCGGCGTTACGGATATCGGTTTATCCATGAAACGTCTGGAGGTTGGTGCTACCTTAAGCCCTACCGAGCTCTTAGATATTGCAAGAGTACTGGATAATACCTTAAGTGTCCGACAGTACGGCGTATCCGAGGATACCGAGCACGAACCGGACTGTCTGGATGCTCATTTTCTGGATCTGATGCCACTGGAACATCTGACGCGTGAGATTCGCCGCTGTATCCTCTCGGCAGACGAGATCGCAGACGATGCCTCCTCCGATCTGAAGGCACTCCGTCGATCCAGGAAACAGATCAATGATAAGATCCACACCCAGCTTTTAAATATCGTAAACGCCCAAAGCAATCAGTCCCTGTTGCAGGACAGTCTGATCACCATGCGAAACGGACGGTACTGTATCCCGGTCAAGCAGGAATACCGTAGCAGCTTTCCGGGTATGATTCACGATCAGTCTTCCAGCGGTTCCACACTCTTTATCGAACCGATGTCTGTTGTTAATCTGAATAACGAACTGAAAGAGATTGAAAATAAAGAACAGCTCGAGATCGAACGCATCCTGGCCGCCTTAAGTGAACAGGTCGGCTACGAACGGGATGTCATCAGCTGTAATCTGAAGCTGCTTACGGAACTGGACTTCATCTTTGCCAGAGCAAAGCTTGCCAAGTCCTATCAGGGAACCGAGCCGATCTTCAATACGCACGGCTATATCCATATCAAGCAGGGGCGGCATCCTCTTCTGGATAAAAAGACAGTCGTACCGATCGATATTACATTGGGTGATACCTATACCATGCTGATTGTAACCGGACCGAATACGGGTGGTAAAACCGTATCCTTAAAAACCGTCGGACTCTTTACCCTGATGGGGCAGTCCGGTCTGCATATTCCGGCATTTGAAGGCTCGGAACTGAGTGTATTCCGGGACGTGTTCGCCGACATCGGAGATGAGCAAAGCATTGAGCAAAGCCTTAGTACCTTCTCATCTCATATGTCTAACATTGTATATATTGTGAAGCATGCCACACCGGATACCCTCATCCTGTTCGATGAGCTCGGTGGTGGTACCGATCCGATCGAAGGTGCTGCACTGGCGATTGCGATTCTGGATCATCTTCGTAAACAAAACATCCGCTGTATGGCTACCACACACTACAGTGAGTTAAAGACCTTTGCACTCTCTACCGACGGGATCGAGAATGCAAGCTGTGAATTCGATGTGGCGTCTCTTCGCCCAACCTATCGGCTGACGATCGGAATCCCGGGCAAGTCAAACGCCTTTGCGATCTCCAAAAAGCTCGGTCTTCCGGACTATATCATCGACGAAGCCCGCTCGCAGATCGATGCATCCTCACTGGACTTTGAGAACCTGATCAGTGATCTGGAAAACAGTCGAAAGACGATAGAGGAGGAAGAGAAAAAGGTCGCTGCCTATAAGGAAGAAGTCGAGACTCTACGGAATCAATTGAAAGAAAAACAGGAATCTCTGGAACAACAGCGTGCAAAGCTCCTGAAAAATGCCAGAGAAGAAGCTATGGAGATTCTGGAGGAGGCAAAGGAAATCGCCGACCAGTCCATCCGCAAATATCAAAAATGGGAACGAAATCCCGCCAAAGCCGATAATAAGGCGATGGAGGCGCAACGCAGTAAGCTTCGTGATAAGATGAAGTCGATCGACGGTGCTATGAACAAGAACCAGAAACGCCGCCGCTCCGGGCAAAAAGCTGAAGACTTCAAGATCGGCGACACCGTTTACATCATCAGTATGGATACGACCGGAACCGTTCTGGCACTTCCAAATGCCAAGAAGGAGCTTTCTGTTCAGGTCGGCATCCTTCATATGACGGTTCCGATCGCAGACTGTGAAATCACGGATGCACCGGCACCGGCAGAGCCAAAACAGCCAAAGGGAAAACGTCGCATGAATCTGGAACGTGCTTCCTCCATCCGACCGGAAATCAATGTCATCGGTCTGACGGTTGATGAAGCCATATCAAAGATTGATAAATATTTAGATGATGCCCTGCTTTCCAACCTGTCCCAGATCACGATTATCCACGGAAAAGGAACCGGTGCTCTGCGGAAAGGAATTCATGAATACTTAAAGAAGCAAAAGCATGTTGCCGACTACCGAAACGGAGAATTCGGAGAAGGCGATATGGGGGTGACGATAGTAGAGCTACGCTAGGAATCACGATATTTTATCCACATTTACTATTTAAATGAGAGGAGGCACTATGGAAAAACAACGTATATTAATCGTAGATGATGATGAGCATATTGCAGAGCTCATCTCCCTCTACCTGATCAAAGAGTGTTTTGACACGCGTATAGAAGGTGACGGGATCGCTGCACTTCAGGCCTTTGAGGAATACCGGCCGCATCTGATCCTGCTAGACATTATGCTGCCCGGAATGGACGGCTACGAGGTATGCAGCCAGATCCGGAAACAAAGTCAGGTACCGATCATCATGCTGTCCGCCAAGGGAGAGGTATTTGACAAGGTACTTGGTCTAAAGCTGGGCGCTGATGACTATATTATGAAGCCATTTGACTCGAATGAAATGGTTGCCAGAGTTCGGGCCGTTTTACGACGCTATCAGCCCGCCCCTGCGGCTCCGACGACACCGGTCAATTCCAATCTGACCTCCGCTCCCCATACCGGAGACTATGTCGAGTATGAGAATCTGATTGTAAATATTTCCAACTACACGACCACTATCAACGGAACGGTTCTGGAAATGCCACCAAAGGAGCTGGAGCTTCTCTACTTCCTCGCCAGCCGCCCAAATCAGGTATTTACCAGAGAACAGCTTCTGGATCAGCTCTGGGGCTATGAGTATATCGGGGATACACGGACGGTAGATGTTCATATCAAACGTATCCGGGAGAAGCTGCCGGAGAATTCAAACTGGGCACTCACAACGGTCTGGGGTGTAGGATATAAGTTCGAGGTAAAGTCATAGTATGAACCGTCACTTTTTTGATAAAATTGCATTAAGTTATCTTTTCATTATCGGGATCGCTTCGCTAATGGTTATGCTATATGCCTCCAATGTCACACGACAGAATCTGATCGAGGAGAAACAAACAACCTTAACCAATCAGGCGCATTACATCAATGAAGAATATCTGCAGCCTTTTCTGAATCACCAGATCACACCGATTTCTTTGCAGAAGGATCTGAATATTCTATCCGATACGCTGGATATCTATATCTGGTACTGCGATTCAGAAGGAACGATCCTATACATGTCTTATCCGGAAGACTATCAGGCAGACACACGGAATCTTCACGATCTGAATATGGTGCTTCCTTCCACAGATACCGACAGTTTCTCTCAGATCGGCAGAGCAGCAAATGCCTTCGATGAAAATATGTTAAGTCTGGGAATTCCGATTGAAAACCATACAAACCAGTCCACCGAATGGATCATCCTTCATGCTCCATTTGCCCAGATATCAAGTGTTCTGAAGGATATGCTGTTTAACTTCCTGATTCCGTTATGTGTTCTAATCATCCTTGCCATGATCTTTCTGCTTTACCTGACCCGAAAGGTTCTGAATCCATTAAACCGTCTGACACAGACTGCACGGGAATATGCTGCAGGAAACTTTGATGCCAAGACAGGCATCACCTCCCATGATGAAATCGGAGAACTGGCATCAAACATGGAATATATGGCATCTGAGATGAATAAACTGGAGGAATATCGGCGTGCCTTTATCGCCAATATCTCCCATGACTTCCGTTCCCCATTGACCTCCATCAAAGGATATATCGAAGCGATGCTGGATGGTACAATTCCACCGGAAAATCAGGAACGCTATCTAAAGATCGTACTATCGGAAACTCATCGTTTAACCAAATTAACGGCCAGTATGCTGGAGCTGAATAACTCCGATTCTTACGGCCTACAGCTAAAGCTGACAGACTTTGATATCAATCCCGTCATTGATTCAACCATAGATCTCTTTGAGGGTGTGTGTACGAAGCGTTATATTGTGATTCGGAAGAACTGCACAGCATCGGATACCTATGTGCATGCAGATAAAACGAAGATCCAGCAGGTCATCTATAACCTGACAGATAACGCAATTAAGTTCAGCCCGCATGGTTCTACCATCACCATCACCGTCAGTGATGCAGAAAACAGGCTTCTGATTTCTGTAAAGGATAGCGGCCGCGGGATCGACAAAGCCAGTCAGACTAAGATCTGGGATCGTTTTTATAAGGGAGATACTTCCAGAGGAAAGGATAAACAGGGATCCGGTCTGGGGCTTTCCATTATAAAGGAAATCATTCGTGCCCATGATGAAACCATTACTCTGAACAGCACACCTGGCGTGGGCAGTGAATTCACCTTCTCATTAAAAAAAGGTATGCCGCAATAGGCGACATACCCTTTGATTTCTATCCATTTACCATTCGTAATGATGTAACTGTCCTTCCAATTGGAACTGTTGAAACTCCTGCTGTCTCATCGCTTCGTATGCAACGATTGCTACAGAATTTGCCAAATTCAGAGACCGGATATCCGGAAGCATCGGAATCCTCACACAGTCCGGTTTATGTTTCAGCAGGATCTCCTCCGGTATCCCGGCACTTTCTTTTCCAAACATGATATAGCAGTTGTCTTCATAAGTCACATCCGTATAAGTCTGACGAGACTTTGTGGTAGCCATATAGATATGGGCTCCCGGATTCTTCTGAAGGAACTCATTATAATCCATATATGTCGTAACGTCTACCTGATACCAGTAGTCCATCCCCGCCCGCCGTATCTCTTTGTCCGACAGCCGAAAGCCCAATGGTTCGATCAGATGCAGCTTTGCACCGATTGCCAGGCAGGTTCTTCCTATGTTTCCAACATTTCCACCCTGTTCCGGTTCTAATAATACTATATTTATCATATCTGCTTCCTACTCCTGCTTTACACACAGATTCAACTCTACATAGTCTGTATCATTCACATAAATCGGAATACACATATTTGCCACTGCTCCCGCCACAGTAAAGTTGCCCTCACACAGACTCGGCGGTGTAATATCAATTCCGATATTTTTTACAGAGAATGCGGTAGATGCATTTCCCATAATCATATTACTCAGCTCACAGATTGCACTGGTTGATATCTCATCCAGCTCTTTTACTTCCATATACATCATCTTTGATGCAATCACCAGAGCCACTTTCTTCTGAAATGCCAGCATTACCTGTCCCTGCATCTCTCCTGTTACACCGATCATAATCACAATGGAATCACTTGTAAAACTACCGTTCCGAATATATGGCTTTCCTATCCGAGGGGTTACATTACAAGTTTCGCTGATAACCTTCGTCGCCGCCATCAAAAACGTATTCACATGTTCCGCACTAATTCTCGCCATTGGTCTCTCCTTCACTATAAATTCTCGATAAAGTGTTTAATTCTCCCCAATGCTTCCTTTAATTCCTCAATTGAATACGCATATGAAATACGCAGATACCCCTCACCGCAGTCTCCAAATGCCGTTCCCGGTACAACCGCTACTTTCTCCTGATATAACAGCTTCTCCGCAAACTCCTCACTGGTCATTCCAAACTGCTTAATACATGGAAATACATAAAATGCACCAAACGGCTCAAAACATTCAATATTCATATCCCGGAACGTCTGCATCAAAAAATTCCGGCGTTGGTCATATGCACATACCATACGTTCAATATCCTTATCCCCATCCCGTACAGCATCAATCGCTGCATACTGACTGTTCGTAGGTGCACACATGATTGCAAACTGATGAATCTTCGTCATCTGCTCACAAATTACCCGCGGTGCCAACGCATAACCCAGTCTCCATCCGGTCATGGCATATGCCTTAGAAAAACCGTTAATGATTATCGTACGATCCCGCATATCAGGCAAAGATGCAATCGTTACATGCTTCTTCTTATACGTCAATTCTGCATAAATCTCATCGGACATGACATAGAGATCATGTTTCTTGATCACCTCTGCGATCTCTTCCAGATCCTCTCTCTCCATAATAGCACCAGTTGGGTTATTCGGGAAAGGAAGAATCACAATCTTTGTCTTATCTGTAATAGCAGCCTCCAGTTCCTCTGCTGTCAGCCGGAACTCATTTTCAGCCTTCAGTGCAATCTGTACCGGAACGCCATCTGCCAGCTCTACACAGGGAAGATACGATACATAACAAGGCTCCGGAATAATAACCTCATCCCCCGGATTCAACATAGCACGCAGTGCAAGATCGATTCCTTCGCTTCCTCCTACCGTAATCAGGCACTCATGCACCGGGTCATAGGTTGCCTGAAACTTTCTTGTATAATACTTACAGATCTCTTGCCGCAGTTCCACCAGACCTGCGTTCGAGGTATAAAAGGTCTTTCCCTTTTCCAACGCATAGATTCCTTCATCTCTTACATGCCAGGGCGTATCAAAGTCAGGTTCTCCAACACCCAGCGAAATAGCATCCGGCATCTCACTTACAACATCAAAGAACTTTCGAATTCCTGATGGTTTAATATTTATAACTTTTTCTGATAATGGATTTCTCATGGCATTATAGCTAACCTTTCTGATTTAGTAATATCTGTTAATTTTACTCCGTGTTCCTTGTACTTCTTCAGCACAAAATGAGTGGCCGTACCCACAACTGCCTCCATCGGTGCAAGCTTACTCGATACAAACAAGGATACCTCTTTCATGGTTTTTCCCTTGATAATCACAGCAAAATCATACGCACCGGACATTAGGTATACCGTATCCACCTCCGGATAGTTTGAGATCCGTTCTGCTATCTTATCGAATCCCTCACCTCTCTGCGGAGTCACCTTTAGTTCAATCAGCGCAGTTACAAATTCATTATCTGTTTTATCCCAGTTTATAATAGAAGTATAGCCACAGATCACATGTTCCTTTTCCATCGCCGCCAGCTCCGCCGCGACTGCCGCCTCTTCCTCGCCAATCATCGCCGCTATATCCTTGGCTGTCAACTTACAATCTTCTTCAATTAGATTCAGGATTTTTGTTCTCATCTTGCTTACCTCAATTCCTATAAATTTTATATATGTCATCGCCCTTTGGAGGCGTCAGATATCGATTATCATCTTCATTCGTTATGATACGATCATTCGTACCTGTTGTGTGTCCGATCACAGCTGCATTCAGTCCCAGCTCTGCCATCTGCCGAATCACCGGCTCCGGCTCTTTTGTTACTACGATTGCACTGCCACCGCTTAACGCCATATATGGATTAATATCAAAATACTCGCACACCTCTATGGTTTCCTGCCGGATTGGAATCTGCCTGATTCCAACTTCAATCCCACAGCCGGCAGCCTCTCCGATCTCCCACAATGCAGCAAACACACCACCAGTAGAACAATCATGTATATATGTAATCATCTGTGGAGACAGCTTTATCAGTTCCTTCCAAAGATCCAGCCTCGCTGTCAGAGTCTTTGCTGCGTACAGATAGCTTTCCGCATATCTGCTATGCAGCTCCTCCCAACGATCCTGCAGCAGCATAGCCGTTGCTTCCAGCCCGGCATACCCCAGCATAACAAGGCTTTCTCCTGCCTGAACCTTCTGTGCCGCATCTGTCGGCTCTGTATGTAAACCTTCTCCATATACCGTCACTGCTATAATCGGTGTACGCAGTTCCTCCAAAAGCTCTGTATGCCCACCGATATAATCGATCCCGGCCTCCGTACACAGTGCTGCCAGCTCTTTTATGACTTCTTTAATTCGATCTTCATTTCCGCGCGCCGGCAGCCATATTCCTGCCATAATGGCCAGCGGACGATTTCCTCCGGTTGCCAGCTTATTACAGGCTCGGGAAAACGCATACCTTGCCGGATGCCCCGTATTCAAGGTACAGGTTGCCATTGCTGTTGCTAATCTCTGCGAGCCACCCATCTGAAGCATTGCATAATCATTTCCTATGCCTGCTCCCTGCAAAACGCGGTCTGAGTCTTCCGGCAGAAGCTTCAACACCGATCTCTTACACTGTGCCTCTGATATCTTTCCTGCTTTCATAATCCCACCTTATGGAGTTGCCGCTCCATCCACTGAAGTTGTCGGAGCACTTGTATCTGTTGATCCCGGTTCCGTCGTGGGCGGTGCATCCGTCGCCGGCGGTTCTGTACTGGTTGCATTCGGATCGGGAGCTGCCGGTTCCGGTGCCGGTGCCGGTGCTGCGTTTGGATCCGCCGGCTTTCCGATCGTCACTCGTTCCGGCGAAGCACTGTAACTACTGGTGTTCACCAGAATCGTATCTGTCAACTGTCCGTTCTCATATACATACTTCCACAGCTTTGCCCGATATCCGGTATGTGCGGTCTGCTTTACCTCTCGATATTCCGGTGGCTGACTCTCATCAACTGTCTCGATCGGATCTCCCGCCGGAATCACCTCCAGAATCTCATTCTTATATTCCACCGTTCGTCCTGCCGGTCGATATTCCTTACCATATATTGTCACATGCATGGTTCCTCCGGATGCATATGCATAGATAAAAATCGGAGTGTCTGTACTGTTTACAAACTTCAGGTTCTTCGTCCCTTCATTCAATGCTGCGTCCGCAGACAACTGCACATATCCGACAGCCATAGAATGTGGATACCGCTCTGTCACCTCCAACTCTGCCTTCAGTACCGCATTATACAAGGTTGTTGATACCTGACAGATACCACCACCGATATCAGAGATTACCTCACCATTCAGATAGGCACCGGCATAGCTCCATCCATTGGAAGTCGTAAACGGAACCAGATGAGACATCGTATCAAACTCCTCACCCGGATAAAGAACGACTCCACTGATCTTATTTGCTGCATTCATGATATTATTATTACGGGACGGATCTCCTGCGGAATAGTGGGTATCAAAGCTGCCCAGTACATCCTTTACCTCCCGCAGTTCTTCGGTTGTATGCTCCGGCTCCAGGTCATTCGTAGCTACCGCTACCTGCATCTGCGCTTCTCCGGACCAATCCTTGATCGCCTTCATCAGCTCATCCACTGTTGCTTCCGCATTCAGCTCTTTTCCGGCGGTTCCTTCTACAACAACCAACTGACCATTTGAAAACTCTATTCCGGCATCCTTTGCCGGTACTATATAATCAGACAGTCCCTCATCCAGAAAGGACACCAGATACTCTTCATCCATGGACAATTCTACCGGGATCTCCTGCTTTGTACTGGATATGTCGGATATTTCCTTATATCTCTTCAGGACATTTCCCCGTCTTCCATACTCGTATGCCTGAGTCACCGCTTCCTCTACCTTTGCTTCCAGGTTCATATCCGCCATGTTGGACTCACAGGACTCGTCTTCGAGTTCAAAACTGATCGTTACTGCCTTCAGCCGCTCCAGATAATCACTGTATGCCTGCCGTGCCTCATTCTTTGTCATATTTCCTACATCGACGGAATCCAGATAAATACCGGAATAGATCTTACCATCCTCCTGTGCAGCCACTGCTCCACCTGTCGAATCGCCATCTTCCGCCTGTACGACAGCTCCTGATCCGATTCCTACCGTTAACAGCATAGCCAATGCTCCTACAGCAATGCCAATGCCTCGTTTACCATATATTCTTCTCATACTATATCCTCCACATTTACCAACTTTCATTGTATCACATCTTTCGGAAATATGCTATAATAAGCAAAAGGCCAAAACCCTTACATCATGCTTGGAACCACAACTCCCAGTACCATAGCCACAACGATGACAACGACAATGATGGACGATATAATCTTCTTGGTTTTTTTATTATTTGATTTTGACACTTATAACACCTCTTTTCAGAAAGGATACCCTTATGATTCCTTTTATTGCTATATTTGCAATTCTATGTATTATATTCATGCTATTGGTCAAGCGAAGCAACCGTTCCGTCCAGAAGAAACGGGAGCAGTTCTGGCAGACCGAGCAGGAAGCCGATTCTGTACGAAAGCAGGATATCTCCCATCTGGACTATATCTATATTCCAATGGAACTCCTACCTTTCGGTACGGATCCATCTCCTGAGGTTCAGAAGCTGGAAACCACCATCCGTACCCTGGATTCAGCTAAAATCCTTAATCTGGGGCAGTATACAAACACCGAACTAAAGCTTCAATACGGTGTTGCAAACCTTCCATTCTTATCTGAGTGTGATGACCGTTACACCCGGTTAGTCCGTGCCCTCTATCAATGGGCGTGTCTTCTTCTGGAACACGATCATCTCCCGGAGGCAATTCAGGTCGCCAGATGCAGTATCGATCTGGGCTCTGACGTTGCCGGCTGCTACTATATGCTCTGTGACTACTACGCCTCTGTCGGTGATACAGAAAGCATTCACCGGCTTCAGACTGCCGCCGATCATCTGACCGGTCTGCAGGCAGACTCTATTAAGGATTATCTTAGCAAATCCCTTACCTGATAGCAAGCTATTTCTTCCCCTGCTGCCCCTTCTGTGCCATCTTTCTGCATTCCTTCTGTCCGGCTTTGCACACTTCATGTAACGGGCACTCCCGGCACTGCGGATTTCTCGCCGGACATATTGTTCTGCCCAATGTAATAATCTGAATATTATACAGGATCCACTGCTCCTTTGGCAGGACCTTCATCAGTTCCTGTTCAATTATAACCGGATCCTCACTTTTACATAATCCCAGCTTTTTTGATATTCGTTTTACATGGGTATCCACAACAATACTCGGTTCATGATAAATATTCCCGCGGATAACATTGGCCGTCTTTCTGCCAACCCCATCCAGACTTGTCAGTGCATCGATATCCTTCGGCACCTCTCCACCGTATTCATCCAACAGTTTTCTGGCACAATTCTTGATATTCTTTGCCTTATTTTTATAAAATCCGGTCGAATAAATATCCCGTTCCAATTCTCTCAGATCACAGCTTGCAAATGCCTCTAGCGAAGGATACTTTACAAACAGATCCTTTGTCACGATATTCACCCTGGCATCCGTACACTGTGCACTCAGCATCGTTGCAATCAATAGCTGCCATGCATTTTCATGATTCAGATAACAGCGATATTCGGTTCCGTAGGTTTCGTTCAGAATCTCTACGATTCGTTTTACCCGTTCCTTCTCTGTCATGTATGCCTACTCCTCTTCTGCCCGGCCTGCCAGATAATTGATAAACTGCTGTGCCGTACGTCCGGATATTCCGCCATGGCTCAGTTCCCACTTGTTTGCTTCTGCACACAGCTCCTCATCGCTCATATGGATCGTATCACACTTCTTTGCCAACTGTCGTACGATCTCAAAGTACTCCTTCTGACTTGGCTTTGAAAAGCTGATCGTTACGCCAAACCGATTCACCAGTGACAGCTTCTCCTGCATTGTATCGGAACGATGCATACCATTATCTGACTCTACATCATCCCGGTCACTCCAGGTTTCCTTGATCAGGTGTCGTCGATTCGAGGTTGCATAAATCAGTACATTATCCGGTTTTGTCTCCACGCCACCCTCGATAACGGCTTTTAAAAACTTATACTCAATCTCAAACTCTTCAAAAGACAGGTCATCCATATAAATAATAAACCGATAGTTTCGATTCTTAATCTGTGCAATAATGGTCGACAGATCCTGGAACTGATGTTTATAAATCTCGATCATTCGCAGTCCCTGATCATAATATTCATTGATAATTGCCTTAATACAGGTAGACTTTCCGGTTCCGCTGTCACCAAACAGCAAGACATTGTTTGCCCGTCTTCCATTCACAAAGGCTTCCGTATTATCCGTCAGCTTCTTCTTCTGGATCTCATAGCCTACCAGATCATCTAAAACAACGGCATCTGTATTATTAATCGGACAGAACTCCACGCCATCCTCCAAGTGTCGGATCCGGAATGCTTTGTTCAGACCAAACATACCAACACCATAGGAGTTATAGAAGTCTGTTACGATATCAAAAATATCATTTTCGTCCTTTGCACCTTCGATCTTCCGGCTCACTTCCTGAACCTTCTCACTGACATTTTTATTGTACATCCGTTCTTTCTTCACGATCGCCTTATAATTTGAAATCGTCGTAAAGCAATCAATATTCAGCGCCTGCTCGATCGGTTTAAAGTCAAAATCAAACAGCTTCTTGAATATCCGGAAATCGCTTTTCGCAAACTGATTTACGGTTCCGTCATTGGCGCCAACCTTCTCACAGGTAATGCTAAATGAATTTTCATTTGTAATCAGTAAAAACGCAAGGTAATTATGCCACAGATTCGAATCAAATCCATAGCTGGTAGACAAATCCAGCAGTCTCTTCATTTCCACATAAATCCGAGTTGTTAAATCTGCTTTATTCACCGTTCCTTCATCAAAATCCTCAAAAATCCGGGCCAGGCGAAATAAGATACTATCCTCTCCCAGATCCCGGTACAATATTAACTTCGACACTTCCTGATACATAATTTTTCTTCCTTTCTATCTTTCGATAAAAAAGCGTATACGGATATGTCTATCCACATACGCTCTTGTATGATTTATCTTTCCTGTTACTCCTGCGGTTCTTCCTCTTCCATATCCGCTTCATCCTCCGGTGCCTCTTCCGGCTCCTCCGTTACAGCCATCTCGCCGTCATCGGAAGCTGTGACATCATTTGCAGACAGGTGTGCTACCAGTCCGGACATCTCTTCTACTGCAGATGCAAAGTTTTGGATCTTCTCCAGAATCACATTGCTGACTGCCATACCTTCCTGCGTAGATCCGGACACCTGTTCCGCACTGGCGGATAACTGGTTAATACTATCTACGATATGATTATTTGCGTCGATCACCGCATCCACATTATCGGAGATACTGCCTGTATAGTCCTTCAGTTCATCAATGCTCTTACAGGTCTCCATAAACGCATTGTTCACCTGTTCTACCATCTCTGACTGTGTGTGAACACTCTCAACCGTATTCTTCAGCTTACCCATAGATTCCTTTGTAACTGCAGTCAGATCATTAATAATCTTCGTAATCTGTTCGGTAGATGCTTTCGTCTGCTCTGCCAAATTCCGAATCTCATCTGCTACAACCGCAAAGCCCTTACCGGCTTCACCGGCTCTGGCTGCTTCGATCGATGCATTCAATGCCAAAAGGTTTGTCTGGCTGGAAATATCCAGAATCGCCTTTGTAATACTATTGACTTCATCGACATTCTCTGCCAGCTTCTGAATCGCTTCGGTTGTATCCTGCGTCTGGCTATTCACCATCTCCGTCTGTTCCTGCAGTCCTTCTACCACTTCGATTCCTTCACTGACTACATCATATAACTGATCCGTCGTATCTACGATATCGCTGGCATTCTGTGCCGTCACATCAATACATTCTTTAATATGATTGGTCAGTCCAACCTGATCCTGAATCGCCTCGGCGGTTGCCTCCGTACTCTCTGCTATACTTGTGATAGCTGTATTGTTACTTTCCATCTGCTGAACAATCTCAACTAACTGATTCGTAATGGAATCAAACTCCTGACTGATTCTGCCGGCAGTTTCCTCCACACTGGCCGCGACTTCCATCTGCTGATCTGCCTGTAATGTCACCTGTTCCTGGCTCTCTGTTATATACTTTAACAACATCCTTGTAACTACAAATGCACCGATGCACATACCGATCAGTCCAAGGAATTCCATAATCGATGTATTCCGGCTCTGATCTGTGATACCACCCTGTACGCCTGTTACAATCATCTTGATAATATGTACCAGAAGAGAAAATGCAATTGATCCTGCGATCGCCATCGGATCCAGATAAAGCATCAGCACAACCAGTACCGGAAACAGCAATGCAAGCGGACTAACCGGGCCTAAAAATACCGCCAGCGCATAAAACAGCATCCAACTGAGGGAATACAGGATCATAGCACCCTTGTGTTCACGCAAAATCAAAAATCCAACTACATCTATAATTGTTACAACCACTGCCAACAGAACCAGAATCAAATCCTTCGCATTAAACCCCGTCATAACCATATGTAACAATGACATGACCGCCATAACACCCTGAATAATCACCAACATCGTCAATGCATATCGATTGATTCTACGATACTGTTCTCCCGTCATATGTGCCCCAGCCTTTATATCCATAATACTGCCTCCTTTGTATCATCAACTATATTTTTATGATAGCATAAGTTCCTGCGTTCCACAACAAAAAAACCATTTCTACTCCGGCATCTCTTCCATCGGATGAACGATCGTCCGATTAATATGCACCAGGAAACAGACCGTCATAATTACCGCAATGATCTCCGCGATCGGGAATGCCCACCAGACCAGTTCCACCCGTCCCAGTCCGGACAGCAGATACGCCACCGGAACCAGCACCAGAAGCTGTCTTGCAATGGATACCAGCATGCTTAAAAATCCCTTTCCAAATGCCTGGAAAATCGAAGAGCCCGCAATACCAAAGCCTGCACACAGGAAGCTTAAACTGATGATGCGAATCGCCGGAACGCCAATCTGCATCATATAGGATGACGCATGGAAAATCTGTAAAAGCTGCTCCGGGATTGCCTGCATAATAATCAATCCCACCAGCATAATTCCCACGGCATAAAAGATCCCATACCGCATTGCTTTCTGAAGCCGTTTCTTCTTTCTGGCTCCGTAATTGTAAGAAATAATCGGTATCATACCATTATTCAATCCAAACACCGGCATAAATACAAAGCTCTGGATCTTGAAATATGCACCAAATACGGCCGTCGCTGTAGATGTAAATACCATCAATATATTATTCATGCAGAAGTTCATAACGGAAGATACCGATGCCATGATAATCGATGGCACCCCCACACTGTATATTTTCCCGATGATCTGTCCTGACGGATGAAAAATCTCCCGGATCCGTATCGTTAATTCCCGATTAAACCGCAGATTAAAAAATACCGCTAATGATGCTGCACAAACCTGTCCGATTACGGTTGCTATCGCGGCACCTCGTACTCCCAAAGCCGGAGCTCCCAGATATCCAAAGATCAGGATTGGATCCAGTATAATATTGATAATCGCCCCTGTCATCTGCGTCACCATAGAAAACAGTGTCTTTCCGGTACACTGCAGAAGCCGTTCAAATATAAACTGTGCAAACATGCCAAAGCACAAGCCACCGCAAAGAGTCATATACTGCACACCATACTGCGTAATCATTGCATCCGCTTTCTGCCAGATGAAGAGCCATTTGGAACCTGCTACACATAAGATACAGAAGAAGACTGCACTCAACAGTGCCAGAAAAATACCATTGTTTGCACCGCGATTGGCATCATCAAACTTCTTTTCACCCAGATTTCTGGATACCAGTGCATTTACACCAACACCCGTACCGCTTCCCACTGCTATCATAAAGTTCTGCATCGGAAATGCCAAAGATAACGCCGTCAGCGCATCCTCTCCCAGCCGTGCCACAAACATGCTATCTACGATGTTATACATCGCCTGCACCAGCATAGATACCATCATAGGGAGCGACATACTGATAATCAGTCGATTCACCGGCATCACGCCCATTTTATTCTCTCGTTGTACCTTTTTTGTATTTTCACTCATATCCTTATCACCTGTTTTTCTATCTCTTATAACAAAACCGTTCTTCACTATAACACAAATAAAAAAAGTTCGCAATGGAACTTTTCTATTTGGTCATATGAAACTTATATCTTAACGGTGACATCGAAACTCATAGAAGGTCGTTCCTCCGGTTGTATATATACCGTCATAGCTAATGTAAAACACCGGATCTGTCTCCAGCATAAGCATACTGGCAATATAATCTGCTATGGCATCCTCGGATGGTAATGGTTTCCCATCTATCGTAAGGATAATACTGATTATATTCATCCTGTGAAATACTACCCGCAGCCAACAAATTATCCAGATTCTGCTGCGTTGTAATCATGCCTCCCGCCTGACACTTACTCGTAGCCAGAGCCACCACATTCTGTGGGCTATATGAAACAGCCACCGATTCCAGTTTGGAAACAGAAACCGATGTGCTTTGCTGTCTATTCCCGGAGTTTTCTGTAGCCTCTGTACTCTCATCCGTCCCGTTTTCGTCTTTTTCCGTTGTTACAATTTCTCCGGTAGATGTTACTTCCTGTGCCTCCCCGGTCATTCCCTCTATGGCCTTCTCTGTTACCTCAGTGCTTGTCTTTGAATCTATCTCTAATGCTGTTTCCGTCTTACTCTTACAGCCTGTCAATCCCACCATCAAAGCCACTAAAGCCATCAAAACCAACAATCTTATAAGATATTAACATTGGATCATCTTTATGTCAAACATATATTCTATTTTATTCCAATAGTTTTAATCCAACTAATTTCAAAAGCGATCCCATAAAAAATCAACTTTCAATTCTCAGTCTATGCTGTTCATCTGCGCGAGACGGGGTGCATGGCGTCCGGTGGACGCCGTCCTATGCACCGACCGAGGCGGTAGCCGAGACCTCGAACCTTCGGGCCCCGTGGGCCCGTTTTATACACAAAAAAGATCCTTTCTCAAGGATCTTTTTGTGTATAAAAAGAGCGCGAGACGGGACTCGAACCCGCGACCCCGACCTTGGCAAGGTCGTGCTCCACCAACTGAGCCACTCGCGCATAATCATATTTCGTTATAAGTGCCCAGAACCGGAATCGAACCAGTGACACGAGGATTTTCAGTCCTCTGCTCTACCAACTGAGCTATCTGGGCATATATCGTAGCAAGTTCAGCTTGCAAAGATGTGTTTCATATAACACATAGTAAAATGCCGGCGACCGGAATCGAACCGGTACGGGAGGTTAGTCCCGCAGGATTTTAAGTCCTGTGCGTCTGCCAGTTCCGCCACGCCGGCATTCTTTGTAACCAATTTATGAAATAAATTGATTAACTGGATGGAGGTGGATTCGAACCACCGAAGCAAGTTGCAGCAGATTTACAGTCTGTCCCCTTTGGCCACTCGGGAATCCATCCATGTTAGCGATTTTAACCGCTGACAGTATTTAATTATAATTGATGTACCTTCAAATTGCAAGCACTTTTTTCAATTTTTTCAACTTTTTTGTTTATTCTACAGTTGCATCCTAGACATTCACCCGAAGCACGGTTGCCGAAATCTTAGGCACTCTCATATATAACCGATTGTCCATTACGCGATAGGCGATCGGATCCAATATATACCCTTCTTCCGTCGTCAACATAAGCTGCGTCAGGACAGAGTGATCCGGGATTCCCAGTTCTGCCACACTGAACTTCAGTTCCGCATCCTCATAGTTATTATTCATAATAACGATAACCTTGTTATGCTCATCAAATCGTCCATAGGCTACCATCTTATGAGAGCCATGCAGGAATCGATAAGACCCTCTCATCAGGGCTGAGTTTTCCTTGTGGATTCGAATGATTTCCTTATGGAAATCAATTAGTTCCTGATCTTCATGCCCCCACGGATATGTCCGGCGGTTATCCGGATCGGTCCAGCCACATACGCCTGCTTCATCCCCATAGTAAATCGTAGGTGCCCCCGGCCAGGTCATCTGGAACACAACCGCTTCCCGGAATACACCCTTATTAATATTCTGACTCGCTGCCTCCGGCCCCAATGTATGCGTTCTGCCAACCATTCGATTCGTTCTGGTCAGGAATCTGGAATGATCATGGTTCGACAGCTCATTCATCGCTACATACAGCGACTGATGATGAAATCTGGACATATGGTGTCGCAGTGCTCCTATAAATGCATCCGGATTTCCTAACAAATCTCCCCGGAACTCATCACTGTGCTTTTCCACACCCGTCAAGAACCAGGTAATCGGTTCCATAAACGCATCATAGTTCATAACAGTATCCCACTGATCTCCCAGCAGCCATTCCTTTGGATCACCGTAATGCTCGGCCAGAATAATCGCATTTGGATTGGCTTCCTTTACCGTTCTTCGGAATTCCCGCCAAAAGTAATGATTATACTCCGGGCTATGGCCCAGATCCGCCGCTACATCCAAACGCCATCCATCAACATTGTAAGGCGGTGATACCCATTTTTTTGCAATATTCATAATATACTCATATAGCTTCGGAGAATCTTCGTAATTCAGCTTTGGCAGAGTATCATGCCCCCACCAGCCATCATAGGTCGCATTATATGGCCACTGATACTCATCATGGAACTTGAAAAAGCTCCGATAAGGGCTATCTGCATCCACATAAGCCCCCTTTTCATATCCGGCCTGATTCTCATATATACACTCACGATCCAGCCATTTATTGAAAGAACCACAGTGATTAAAGACGCCATCCAGTATAATCTTCATACCGCGCCTGTGAACTTCCTCTACCAGCTCTATAAACAGCTCATTGCTGGCTTCCAGATTATCCTTATCCGTTACACGTGTAATATAACGGGTTGCTTCCTTGTTCGGCGCCTGTCCATAACTCAACAGTTCACCCTCATCCTTCACGATCCTGCCAAAATGCGGATCCACATAATCATAATCCTGGCTATCATACTTATGGTTCGACGGAGATACAAAGATCGGATTCAGATAGATAACATCCACTCCCAAATCCTGCAGATAATCCAGCTTATTCATAACACCCTGCAGATCACCTCCGTAGAAGCATCTTACATCCATGGAATCCGGATATTTTCCCCAGTCCGTAATCTGCCGGGTTCCATCTCCGATGTAACTGTATTCATTTTCCAATACATCATTTGACGGATCTCCATTGCAGAAACGATCCACAAAGATCTGATAGAAAACCGCTCCCTTAGCCCAGTCCGGTGTCGTAAATCCGGGTGCAATCTGAAAATTATAATAACTATTCAGGTCCTTTGCTGCTCCCATCTTATTATAATAGCATGTGATACGCCCGGCCTTTATCTCAAAACTATAATCACATAGTTCATCCGGCAGATCCGAGACCGTATATTCATAATAATCAAACATCTGATCCGAGAACGCCTTCCGCATCTCCAGCCGTTCTCCCCGCCAGTTCAAAAAAACCTGTTCCACATTATATATGGCTGTACGAAAACGAAGCCGTAAGGAATCTCCGATCATAGGCTCCTCCGGCGAACGATAGAACTCCGTACCGTCGCTAAACAAAGCACCCAGATTCAATGCCGGCTTCATTGTATACGTATATTGAAATATCTTCTCTGCTGTTGCCAGCAGTCCAAAGCTTGTCCTATAATCCATACCCCATCATTCTCCTCAACAATCTATACCATATTCTAATATAATCTTTTCCATTTGTACATGATAAAATTACACAAAGTTAAAAGGACAGCTATCGAACGCTGTCCTTTTGGAGAAGGTATTTTGTTACTTATGGGTGTAGCAAAAAACTATATAATGTATTGGGGGGGTTACAAGTTTATTATAACAAATCCCCCTAAAAAGTGTTCACAAACAATTATTTTATTTCTGCATTCTTTTGTGCAAAAAAACGATAACTTTTTCATTTTCTTCCAAATGCAGATGTCAAAATAGATAATTCTCCTCTATGAAATTATCTATTTGTTATATTCATATGATTTTTTCCATATTTATACAAATAATTGTTCAAATTCTTTTCCGTCGATCCGGTCTTTTTCCAGCAGCAGTTCTGCACACTTATGCAGAATGTCCATATGCTCTACCAGAATATTCCGTGCTTCCGCATAGCACTCATCCATGATCCGCTTCACTTCTTCATCGATCCGAACAGCCGTCTCTTCACTGAAGCTCTTTGCATGACCCAGATCTCTTCCCAGAAAGACTTCCTCTTCATCGGAATTCTCATAATTTATCAATCCCAGCTTTTCAGACATACCATACTTTGTTACCATAGACCGGGCTGTCTGTGTTGCCACCTTAATATCCTGGGATGCTCCTGTCGTCACATCCTCAAAGATCAGTTCCTCTGCGATTCTTCCGCCAAAGTCTACCATGATATCCTGGCGCATCATACCCTTTGTTGTAAATTCATTGTCGTTACTTGGCAGCCGCATGGTGTAACCGGCGGCTCCTTCCCCCGTTGGTATAATGGATACTGCATATACCGGACCTACATCCGGCAGCAAATGATACAGAATCGCATGCCCTGCCTCATGATAAGCAGTGATCTTTCTCGTTTTCTCCGGAATCAGACGACTCTTCTTCTCGGTTCCTACACCAACCTTAATAAATGCCTGATCAATATCCATCTTCTGAATAAACGCATTTCCGCGCTTCGCTGCAACAATCGCAGACTCATTCATCAGATTCTCCAGATCCGCACCGGCAAAACCGGAGGTTGTTCTTGCAATCTCATGCAGGTCTACATCCTCACCCAAAGGCTTATTCGCTGTATGCACCTTCAGAATTTCTTCTCTACCCTTAACATCCGGTCTTCCTACAACTACCTTCCGGTCAAATCGGCCCGGTCTCAAAATCGCCGGATCCAGAATATCGACACGGTTGGTTGCTGCCATAACGATGATGCCCTCATTTACTCCAAAGCCATCCATTTCAACCAGAAGCTGATTCAAGGTCTGTTCTCTCTCGTCATGACCGCCGCCCAGTCCGGAACCTCTCTTTCTGGCCACGGCATCAATCTCATCAATAAATATAATACATGGTGCATTCTTCTTCGCTTCTTCAAACAGATCCCGCACTCTGGATGCACCTACACCAACAAACATTTCCACAAAGTCAGAACCGGAAATACTCAGGAACGGTACCTTTGCTTCTCCCGATATTGCCTTTGCCAACAGTGTCTTACCGGTTCCCGGAGGACCGACCAGAAGAACACCCTTTGGGATTCTGGCTCCCAACTTATTATACTTTCCCGGATTTCGCAGAAAATCTACGATCTCTTCCAGCTCCTGCTTCTCCTCCTGAAGACCTGCTACTTTTGTAAAATCGATTCCATGATGATTGTCGATCGTCATCTTCGCCCGGCTCTTTCCGAAGTCCATCATCTTTCCGCCGCCGGCACCCTGCATAGACATCATCATCATAAACATAAATACGATTACAACCACGACCAGTATAATGTACGGAAGAATCTGACTCAACGTACTTTGTCTGGTCACATCCCCGACTGTCAACACAATCTGCTGATCATCCGTCTCCGTATTCTTCTCCTGAACCATGTGTATGATTTCATTCACATCCGGTGCATAAAAGCTCTGCTCTGCTCCATCTGCTACTACACTTACCACACCCGTTGGCACCTCATTGTTCTGCTTGACTACAACCGTACTGATCTTACCGTCCTCCAGATCTTTCTGGAAGCTGGTTAAATTGTATGCATATAAATCAATCGAATTACTTCTGACATAGAACGAATATGCAAATGCAAATAAGGCGATCAATGCCAGGAGCCATAAAACTCCCCGGACTGCTCCCTGCTTATTCATTTCTTTCTCCTTTCTGTTACCTCTTATAATAAAACCCGATTCGGCTATGCTTCCGGGTCAATCACTCCGATATACGGAAGATTCCGATACTTCTGTGCATAGTCCAGACCATATCCGACCACAAATGCATCCGGTATCGTAAAGCCGGTATCATCAACCGGGACCTCTTTCTGTCTGCGATCCGGTTTATCCAGTAATGTAATCAGCCGGATACTGGCCGGTTCCCGTCCGGACAAAAGCGGCATCAAATAACTCAGTGTATTCCCGGAATCAATAATATCCTCAACTATGATAACATTCTGCCCCTTAATGGACTCTGACAGATCCATAACGATCTTTACACGTCCGGTTGTCTCTGTACCTGCACCATAGCTGGACACGGACATAAAGTCCATGGTCACCGGAATGGTCAGTCTCTTTGCAAGTTCACACACAAAGAACACACTTCCCTTTAATATTCCGATCAGATGAACCTCCTGTCCCTCATATTCACGATTAATCTTATCTGCCATTTCCTGAATTCTGGTTTCAATGGCTTCTTTGGAAATCAATACTGATATCTTACTCATTTTGCACTCCTTTGTATTGAAATTCTATCCTTAGTACCCTTCGTGTAGAACTCGTTATCTTCATATCCTCACTGATCCGCATACCCAGGATCCACAATATCTGTGAGCCCTGTGCGAGCACCAGCGTGGAAGCCCTTTTATCCGCAGGTACCTTTTGGTCAATAAAAAATCGGGATAACCGTTTGTGTCCTCCCTGCTGATTCATCATAAAGTAATCTCCCTCTCTGGGAGTTCGTATACATAAAGTATCATATATTTTATCATAGTCCAACATTTTCGTATATAGTTTTTTGGAAATTTCCATATCCTCTGTATAGTCTAGAATCCGGCATATCACCCTGCCGGTCTCTCCCAGCTCCGTCACACCCGGGATCCCTACCCGGTACTCCCGATGCGGTTTTTCTTCATTTTTGTCATCAAGTTCATTATGTTTCCGATCCCAGAGTATGATGCCTTCTTCTTCCCGTACCGCCGCCATGCCATACGGCAATGACAACCGTTTTCCGACCGGCTTTGTAAGCAGTTCCCGCAGCTTCTCTACATGCTGCTGCTCCAAATCTTTTGCCGAGCCTGCCACCCTTGTCATCATCCGATACAGTAGATGTTCCAGTACCAGTTCCTGCTCCGGGTTCTCCTGCCAGATCAGCTTCTCTCCATGCGGCAGTGCAAAGACACACTTTGTTTCCCATTCTTCTGCCTGATGTTCCACATACTGCCAGTATGTATTTGCCCGGTCTGCCAGCTCTGCCATATGTTCCACCGCCCGATCATTCACCTGTTCCAGTGCCGGAACAACCTGATGCCGAATATAGTTTCTCGTATAGTCACAGGATAGATTCGTTTCATCTGTATAATAGTGAATTTGTTTCTCCTGTAGGTATGCATCGATCTGCGATCGACTGACAGCCAGCAGCGGACGTATAATCCTCCCTCTCACAGCCGGGATCCCGCTTAACCCTTTCAACCCGGTTCCCCGCACCATATGAAACAGCATGGTTTCCACCCGGTCATTCCTGTGATGCGCCACTGCGATCTTCTCATATCCCTGTTGTTCGCATACCTCTTGAAAGCAGGCGTATCGATATCTCCGTCCGGCCTCTTCCTCCGCACACCCCAGTTGTTCTGCGTAAGCCGCGATATCTTTTCGATATATCGAGCATGGAATCCGGTGCTTTTGGCACTGGTTCTGAACATATGCCTCTTCTTTGGCTGCCTCTTTTCGCAGCATATGATTCACATGAACCACATGCAGCCGCAGTCTCCATACTGACTGCAGCTCCTGCAGAACAGAAAACAGGCACATGGAGTCACCACCACCGGATACGCCGATAACGACTCCATCTCCCGGCTCCAGCAGATGCTGTTTTCGGATATATTGATCAATCTCATCTACGAATGGATGTTGTTTTTCCATCTTTTATCCCTTCGACATTCTTCTATAATGCTATAATCTTAATGGAAATAGCCGGAAAATGCAAGAATCCTACTCTATTTTTTCCAGATTCCCACTACCAGGATGCTGGCATCATCCCGCATAACTCCCCCATTCATCTTCCGTACCCGCTCCAAAAGCTGTTCTGCCAACTGCTGTGGATTGTTTGTCTCGGTCTCCAGAATCATTTCCTTCAGACACTCCTCTTTATTCTCAAAACGGATTCCATCCAGAACCCCATCACTCACCATAATGATACGGTCGCCATGATATAGCTTTTTGCGCACGGCATCCAGCTCCAACTGTTCCCGAATCCCCATCGGCAATGTTGTGGACTGTATCGTTTCGATCCAGCTTCCGCGCTGAATATACGTAGTAGACGCACCCATTTTCAAAAATTCACTAACCCCGGAATACAGATCCAGCATACACAGATCCAGAGTTGCAAAGTGTTCTCCCTGCCCTTGAACCGCAATAAGTTCATTCAGCATCTCGATGGCAGATTCCTTTCGAAACCCTACCTCCAGCATCTCCTCCAACAGATCTACCAGTTGCTCACTCTGTCTGGCGGCATCCTCACCACTTCCGACTCCATCTGCCAGCAACATAAGCAGCTGTCCGTTTTTCAGTTCCATCTGAGAAAAATTATCTCCGGACACCCGCTGCCCATCCTTCATAACACGGGCAACCCCGGTCAGATACCGATATCGTGTATCCTCTTCAAATACAATCACATCATACTCCCGGTTGATAATCATACGGCTGCCGGATGCTACCCGGTACCGATTTCCCATCGCATGACTGATGATCTCTGCCGCCTCCCGCGTCGTCATGATCCGCCCGCGGATCGTCCTGGCCGATAGATAAATCTCCTTTCGCCCATAGCGTCCATGAAGCATAATCACACGCTGTACCCGCACATTCTGCCGTTCCAGTTCGTGGATCAGGCGATCCTCCAACTGTCCCTCCACTTCTACGGGTGCATACATATTTCCGGCAAAATCACTGATATTTTCACCGATTTCTCCCATCTGTCTGGCAAAAACCGGTGACTGCAGGGCACCTCCGTCCGGATTCAGACTGTAGATCGGCTGACAGAAGTTCCGGCTGATTCTGGTAAAGACTCCGGCAAATTCCTGCAGCCGCTGACGCGTCATTTTCTGCACCTCACGACTGATCAGCGTCTCTTCCTCTCTGCTCCTTCCACAGGAATATCGCATCAGATACCGCTTCGGCGTACACAAGAACAAAAAGGCTGCGGATATCAGCCCCCGCAAGGCCTGTATCTCTAAAAGCTGCGGATAATAGAACAGTCCGAGGAACCCAAGAACGGCAAGAAAGCCTGTCATTTCCAGCCACTTTCCCCATTCTCCAAGAAAGGCCGCTACCAGTGCCAGAATCACACAGATTGCAACCCATTCTACCTGATGCGTCCGTATCGCCAGAATCAGGCCGCAGATCGTACTTACACTGGTTCCGTATGCCACTCCATAACGGTAGGACATATAAAGCATCAGATAGTAGATCACTCCCTGCAGGGCAGTAAATACCGTCCCGATCTGCAAAGGAACTCCCCATAGAATAATCGCAGTCAGCGTCAGCGTGCTCAGAAGATTCTCACTCCTCATGATATCCTCTTTATTCTGAACCACCTGTAATGCCTGCTCTAAGATCAGAGTAAAACACAGGACTGCGATCCCTTCCAGAACCGGCATGTACCACGCACTTTGTCGATTAATCGCCAGTACCCACAGTCCTCCGACCAGCATCGTTACACCACCGGATATTCCTGCTACTAACAGCGGATTCTTTTGTCGCTGCTCGGAAGAAATCAGGCTGATCCCGACAGTAACCAGAATCAGTATGATTCCATATTTCAATGTTGCCATAACCGAAATCGTACTTAACACGCCCAGCAGCAGAGCTCCGTACAGTCCCCAGGAACCGCATCCCGTCAGATACGCTGCGCCAAAAAATGCAATCGTAAAAGGGAACATCCCGGCGATCTCTGAGCGGGCAGCAAGAAAGGCAAGCATATAAATCCATATCTGCCTGCCCTTTTTTATTCCTACCGTTTCCATATACTATTCACCTCCGTATTCTCTGACCTTTATTATACGAAAGTGAATCGTTTTATTTTGTCATATTATAGTATCAAAATTCTTGTGAATTCCTATATTTTCGTTCCTATCATGCATTAAACATAACTCTTTCATTCTGGAACAGACGTGCGGTTATCCATGCACAAAATGCACCCGTCCCCAGATTCGACAGTGTCGCCAGTACAAATCCCAGTCCTGTGATGTCCAGAGTAAATACATTCTTGAGCGCCATCGTCGGTCCATATAACGGAATCAGATACTGCATTGTTGACATATGATCCCCCTGGAACATAGACAACACCCCAATCACCATAACAATCATATAAATCGGTGTGATGTACACCCCGCCTTCCTTCGTATTCTTCGCTAATGTTGCAAATACAGCAATCAGTGCCACATAGAGGAATACCATAGTTACAATCAGAACCAGCAGCATGGCCATTTGTCCGGCAGAAAAGCTCAGATTCTGTCCCAGTACACTTCCCAGTGTCCGGTAAAGCAATGGCAGCGCAAAGATCATCGCTCCACCGTAGATCAATGCCGACAGTCCCGATAATATCATCAGAGCAAACAGTTTTCCGTATACGATCACACTACGATTCAATGGCAGCATCAGTAATGTAGCCATCGTTCCCCGTTCCTTCTCGCCGGCAAAGCTGTCGGAGCCGAGGTTCATTGCTCCTGCAAACAGTAAAATCGTAATCATATATGGAATAATATAACCAAAGATCTTTCCCTGTGCCTTATTATCATTCTGGATCACGGATTCTTTATTATCCTTATCCACCGTAAAGACCTCCAGCTGCTCCAGACTGCCGATCCGCTGGGAGAGCAGCTGCTTTCGATACGGCTCCAGAACCTCATTCAATACTGCCGTATGTGCATTGTCCGAATAATCTTCCGAAGGATTATAATAGGTCTGAATATCCGGGATCTCATCACCGGAACCATACTCTGCCACCTGTGTTTCAAAGGTTTCCGGGAATACAATCAGGACATCCAGATCTCCACGATAGATCTGATCCTTTGCAGCCTCCAGCTCGGATGCCTCCTCCGTCATCGTCATCACATAATCCCCACTATCCCGGATTCCGGTTTCCGACAGATATGTGTAAAAGCTCTGCGGTGCCCGATAAACCAGAACGGTCGGTGTATGTGCCTCAATGTCACTCATCATGGATGCCGCCATGACACCCATCAGCAGATAAAGCCCGATCACCACTACCGCGGGCATAATAAACAGCCCAAGCACCATTTTTTTATCCGAAAAGACACGATATAGTTCTTTTCGCAGTATAATTCCTATATTCTTCATATGCGTTCCTGCTCCTTCTCTGCCTGGTTCCCCTCTGTCACAGTCCGCCGATAGATTTCAAAAAAGGCATCCTCCAGATCCTGTGTCTGATTCTGTTCCAGTGCTTCCTCCAGCGTTCCCTGAAATACACAGCTTCCGCTTATAATCATCGCCATACGGTCACACAGCTTCTGTGCCTCCGACATGATATGGGTCGATACGATTATCAGCTTTCCGCGTTCCTTCAGGATACGAAGATAATCCGTAACCGCCCTAGCCGTGATAATATCCAGTCCATTCGTCGGTTCATCAAATATAATCACATCCGGATCATGCACCAGACTGACCGCGATCGATGCCTTCTGCTTCATACCGGTAGACAGCTCCTCGATCCGCTTGTCCTCAAACGGAGTGATCCCAAAGTAGGAAAATAATTCCTGTCTCCTAGCCTCGATTTGCTCCTCCTCCATGTCATGCAGACGTCCGAAAAAACGGAACAAATACTTCGGACTAAAATGCGTGTCCAGCTTTACCTCATTCGTTAAAAATGCCATAGAGCGCCGTACCTGCTCTCCTTCCTTTACCGTATCACATCCGTTTACCCGGATCGTTCCCTCCGTCGGTGTCAGAAGCGTAGCTACACACCGGAGCAGCGTCGTCTTTCCGGCTCCGTTCGGTCCCAGTACCCCGAAGATCTCTCCTTCTCTTGCCGTAAGACTCACATCCCGGACCGCAATCTTCTTTGAATCCTTGACCCGTTGTTCCTGCATCTGCTTCTTACTTAACTGATATATCTTGGTTACATGTTCGATTTCTATCATGATTGATCCCTCTTCTGTCTTAAAATAGCCATTACATGCAACGTGTAATGGCTATTGTTACTCTTCGTTTGGTTTAATTGTAGTATCTCCCGGCTTAATCAGATTCAACAGCTTCCTTGCCGTCTCCTCTACGAATGAATCTGTCTGCTGATAAAGCTCCTGCTGCTGCAACTGCTTGGTTCGATCCTCTTCTTCCTTCTTCTGGGTCTCCAGTCTGGATATCGTCTCTGCATTCGTATCATACTGTCCCTTCAATGTACGATATCGCACAAACAAACTGGTACACAGAACCAAAAGTACAACACAAATGACCACAATTCCCTTGCGATTTTCCTTTTTAGTGGTACTTCTTCTGCTCATCGTTACCTTCCTTTGCACAGTTCTTACCCTTTATTTTACTGTGTTCCTCCGCCTTTTTCAATACTGTTTTTACTTTATTCCAGAGAAACAAAATCATTCCGCAGGTAAACGGACTGATCCCCCAGTTATATAAGCATCCGCCACAGCCCATGCCAAGCAGCACATAGAACCGGATCTGCCCCTGACTATATGCATAAAACACCGCCACCAGAAGACATCCCGTCCCCAAACAGAATACCAGATCTTCCACTGCCACCATCCAGGTACTGTGCCGGAACATCCCCCGGAGCAGCCGAAAAAAATCATAATAAAATACCACAAGCATTCCCCAAAAGGCACTCATAAGAAATGTCTGCAGCTCCTGTATCATCCCCGACGGCATCTGTCAGCGGAACAACCTGCCCAGCACGCCCTTTCCGGTCACTTCCTCCTTCGTATCCGTGTATACAAAGCTATCGATCACGCCGTCTACTTCCACTTCTCCTTTTTCCAGTGTCAGCTTCGTAACATGAAGCTCTGTGCCCTTGATTGACAAAGTTCCCATATCGGTCTCCAGAACTATCTCCGTCTCGTTGAATGCCTTTACCTCCCGCACACCACTGATCGCTCCAACGCCACGATTCAAAAGATTCACCTTATGCGGTCTGGTTCCTACTCGTTCATCCATCGTCTCCCCTCCTTCTTCTGCAATATATGAAGAAGGGAATCAGAATATAACCTGTCTGCTTACAGATACGTAAACATCTCTTTGGCATCCTCTTTCTTTACCATATCCATGACCTGTGTTACTTCCACCTTTACGGATTTGTTACCAAACTGAATCTCAATGACGTCTCCTACCTTCACATCATAGGACGCTTTCACTACCTTATCATTCACCATAACACGGCCGGCGTCACAGGCATCATTCGCCACCGTCCGGCGTTTGATCAGTCGTGATACCTTTAAATACTTATCTAATCTCATATATACCTACTTTCTAACGAAAAAGAGCCACCCTGACGGTGACTCTTTTCTGCAATCTCTTAACTTCCTGTTCGGAATTAAGCGTTTACCATATCCTTCAGCGCCTTACCAGCCTTGAACTTAGGAGCCTTAGAAGCAGCGATTGGCATAGTCTCGCCAGTTCTTGGGTTTCTGCCTTCGCGAGCAGGTCTCTCAGCTACTTCGAATGTACCGAAGCCTACTAACTGAATCTTCTCACCCTTCTTTAATTCTTCTGCTACTACATCTGTGAAAGCCTTGATCGCCTTCTCTGCGTCCTTCTTAGATAATTCTGTCTTCTCAGCAACTGCTGCGATTAATTCTGTCTTGTTCATCGAAAAATATCCTCCTCTACAATACTAGGTCAATGCCTAAATACATTTATACAATTTTCCCTGCTGTTTGTCAAGGAAAATACTGATTTTTTCGTTATTTCTCAATTATTCTAGCCTTCCATCTGCTTTCCAAGAAAGTTTGCTGCAATGACGGCTGCTTTCTGTTCTGTTTCGCCAAGAATCTCGGCTTCGGTCCGACTCAGTATGATGACGGCACCGATTGCATCGCCCTCACACAGAATCGTCTGTACAATCTCACCAAAATACTCTTCATCACTATTCGAAAGTATCTTAATATACTTCTTTTCACCTTTACGTGCCAGGATGGATTCCCGATCGTTGATTGCCTCCTCCAGTTCCTTGTGCAGCACCTTTCCCATAAACTCTTTTTTGGGTGCTCCCGCTACAGCTATGATCTGATCCCTGTCAGATACACAGATTGCGTGCCCGATGATCTGTGCCGTCGCATCCACATACTGCTGTGCAAAGGCTCCCAGTTCTCCGATCGGTGAATACTTCTTCAGAATGATTTCTCCATCTTTATCCGTAAAGATCTCCAGCGGGTCGCCTTCCCGAATACGAAGCGTTCTTCGAATTTCCTTTGGTACTACAACTCTGCCCAGATCATCGATTCGCCTTACTATTCCTGTTGCTTTCAATGCTTGTTTCCTCCATTTTTTCTGCTATATATTAGTTCTGGAGTTAGTATGTGGAAAAGTGAAGGAAATATTCCTGTATTTCATAATCCAGAAGCAATCCTATAATGGTCATACTGATATAAAAATAACCATCAATTATCATCTCAGCATTCTTAAGAAGTAAGCCAGCATCGGAGGATAAATCTCCTCCATCAAAATTTATTTTAATCTGTCTATTGCTTTCTACGACTAAGGTGTTTACAATACTCATAAAGGGCTTTTGGAGGTTATTTTTTTAAGATTTGACACCTTAATTTTACCACAAATGGATGCTCTTTTTTCATTCACCTGATAGGTGAAAAATTCAGGAGGTTCCTATGGCACTTGAACACGAATGGTTCACTCACGAAACAATGAATAGCGATGATGAATCTCTCCATCGTCCCGTCAATGAAGAATACGCCTTCTATCAGGCAGTGAGTCATGGAGATATCGAAACTGTCCGACACAACTGCGAGCAAAAACGCTTCACAGATTTAAGTGGTACCGGTGTCTTGTCACAGAATACCTTAACAAATATTAAGTACCATTTTGTCATCACGGCAGCCCTGATTGCCCGCTCCTGTATTGATGCCGGGATGGAAATGGAACAGGCCTACCGCTTAAGCGATTTCTATATTTTGAAGCTGGATACGGTTCATGAACTCTCCGGAATATCCGCCCTCCACGACAAGATGGTACTGGACTTTACCGGAAAGATGCTGCTAATCCAGAAGGGTACTACTTCCAAACCGATTACTGCCTGTATTGACTACATTTATGCACATATAAAGGAACGAATCACAATTGAAGATCTGGCAAATTATACCGGTCTGTCCGTCAGTTATTTGTCAAAGCTCTTTAAGAAAGAGCTGGGAATATCTGTCAGTGATTATATTCGGGAAAAGAAGATAGAAAAGGCTCAAAATCTTCTAAAATACTGTGATTACAGTCTGGTAGACATCGCAAATTATTTGTCATTTTCATCCCAGAGCCACTTTATTCAGGTATTCAGGCAGATGGTCGGTATGACGCCAAAGAAATACCGGGATCTCAACTACTGCTCCAGCTGGTCAGTAGACATCAGATAGCACCAGACAAAAAGGAAACTCAATTTTCCTCTGTAATTCATGAGAAAAGAGTTTCCTTTTGTGTCCTATTATAGCCTGCTACATAAATATATTATTTTACTATTCTGTCTTAATTCTCTTTCAAAACAAAGTCTGATAATGTAATAGTAGACGCCGGCATACCCGGACCACCCATATTCACCTGAACATATGCACTCGCATCGGTCGGTTTGTCACCTGTTGTCAGCGTCATGGTAACCGGCGTTTGAACCCCTGCTTCCAGAGTTACATTATTATCACCACTCACATACCAGTTTGTATTACTGCTATCCATGCAACTCACACTTATAGACCTGGCTACATCAGAGGTTGCATAGAATGTAAGTGTATAGGTCTTACCGGCTTCCAGCGTAATTCCCTCCTGTTTTAACTGAACATGCCAGTTCTCGGTTCCCGCATTGGTTATTTCATAGGTTGCCTTTCCATTTGAAAAACTATAGATTGCTTCCGCTGTTCCATTCTCTGTGTGAACATATGCGCCCCAGCCAGTTCCACCGTCTGTAAAATCACCGTTGGTCAACAGATTTTCTCCGGTCGATGGAGTTGAATCTACCTTCTTTAAACTGATTCCTGAGATTCTGATGGTAGAATCCGGTGCATCAAGGAGTTGCTCTCCATCCTTTAACTGCCCCATGGAGATCGCTAGTAACGAATCGATATCTGTATCTTTTGTCATCGTAAACTGCCCGGTCACTGCCTTCGGCACATCGGCTTCCAGATCTACCCTTTCACCGCCATACCAGTCATAGCTTGTACTCATGATGTCCCACTTAATTGCTCTGTTCTCTGTTGATTCTGCAATAAATGTAAGTTCATATGTACTACCCTTCTCCAGTTGAATACCCTTCTGCATCATCTGTACATCATAATCGTGTCCTCCGGCGATTCCGGCTACCGTCCAGATGGCAACACCATTTGTATAGCTTACACTGGTTTCGGCATTTTTATTACTGATCCAGTTTGCAGACGGATCCGTAAAGGAGGTATCCTTCAGAAGCTCCGACCCGCCCGGCTGTGCCGGTGTCACCGGTGCATCAATCTTCTCTAACCGGATATTATCAATGCAGATTCTATGCTGTGTGGTAATCTGTGTTCCACCTACTGCACCCATAGAGATGCTTAGTACAGAATGTAGATCGGTCGGTTTCTTCATCTGAAACTCGATCGTATAGGTCTGATATCCATTCTCCAGATCTACGATCTTCTCTCCGGAGTATGGTGTCCAATCGTTATCCACTGTACCATTCCTCTGAATCGCAAACATCAGCTTTCGTGTGATATCTGACTTTGCATCCATACTCAGTCGATACCACTGACCCTCTTCCAGTTCAACATCATTCTGCTTTAGCTGGATCTTCCATGCCTGATCTCCTGTATCATCAATCGTAAAGTCGATGGCGTTGTCCTCCGTCAGACTGTCAACTACATAGGTTGCCGATGCAGATCCGTCTACATACGGTTCATATCCTGCCATACCTGCATTGAAACTACCGTTCTTGATCAGACTGTCCTCCGTAATTCGCACATTATCCAGATAGTAAGTTCCCGGCTGTGTAAACAAGAACTTCAGATTCTTCTCTGCTCCCACTCCTGCCGTAAACTTCTTTGCATTGCCGGTCTGCTTTGCCCCGGTCAAAGGCACTGTATATGCTGCCTGACCTGCCACCACTACATCGACAGACGTACCGACGGTTCCCTGAATATCATACGTCAGTACACAGCTTTCTCCATCCTGCATGGCTAAACCACTCTGTGCAACCACAACCGGATTTGCCGCCGTTGTTCCTGACGGAATCACCAGTTTTAACCGTCTGCCATCCGCCAGATTCGTTACTGATACCTCTGCATTTGCCTGATTACTAATCTCCCAATATTCTTTCCGTCCTACTCCTTCCTGGAAGGCTCCATTGTATACATAATTTCCATCTGTCAACACTGTCTTGTTATTATTTGCAGACGGATCCGCATAGTTTGTCATCTTTACCGATACATTACTAATATGAATTCCTGCAGTTGATGCATTTTTACCCATATTGAACTCCAAACGTCCATTTGGATCATCCTCCTTTGTCATATCAAAGGTGTACGTATAGGTCTGCTTTGTTGTACTTAAGTCCACCTTTGTATCTGCCATATAACGGATATAAGACAAATCCGGAGCAGATACATCTACAATCATCGTTCTTGCTTCATCGGCATACGCATCAAAGCTAACCGTGTAGGTGCCACCCTTCTTCAGCGGGATATTCGACTGAACCAACTGTATACTATGGTTTTCATCACCGGAATCCGTTGTCTGGATGTAGATCTCGCCATTACGCATCCGAGCCGTTCCCTTACCACCTGCCGCTGTCAGGAATGTCCAGTCTTTTTCGTCTGTCAGATCCTCTTCCACTGCAAAATCACCATTTATAATATAGTTTCCATTTGCATCCGGATCCCGCATCACAACCGGTTCCTTCTCCGGCTTTGTAACATTCTCATCATAGCTGTCCTGCTGATAAACACGGACATAATCTACTTCATAAGTCTGATTCTCAAAGTCTGTTGTCTCATCCGGGTATCCAACCCAGCTTCCTCCGACTGCCAGATTCAGAATCATGTAAAACGGCTGATCAAACGGAGCCGGATATGTGATCTCGCCCTGCCCCTCTGTCGCAGAATACCAGTCATTTGCTGTATGATACAGGATGCCGTCTACATACCAGTTGATACAGCCCGGCTTCCACTCTACTGCAAACGTATGATACTCATCCGCAAAGGTTCCCTGATCCAACGTATAGGTTCCCTGATCTTCCCGATGCGGATTGCCGTAATGAATCGTTCCATAGGTCTTTGCCGTATCGCTTCCATGTACCTCCATTGCATCGATCTCTCCACATCTTGGCCACTGTCCATAAGTATTTTCATCGGATGCCATCAGCCAAAATGCCGGCAGATACCCTTTTCCTTCCGGCACCTTTACCCGTGCCTCAAACAGTCCATATGTAAAATCGTGCTTTCCCTGTGTATTCAGTCTGCCGGATGTATAAGATACACTTCCGTCTGCATTTTCAGTCTTAATCGGTTTGATTACCAGATGTCCGTCCTGAAGATATATATTATCTTCTGAATCTACATACTGCTGAAGCTCTGAATTTACCCAGCCTGGTGCATGCAGTTCCACATTCCAATCATCCCGGTTCAGACTCGTTCCGTCAAATTCATCCTGCCATTTCAGTTCATATCCATCATAGGATAACGCCTTCTGCTCCTGCACATAGTACTTCAGACCGGCTCCCAGTTGTACCTTCTTTCCCCCAACTGTGATCTCTTTCTCACTGGAAACCGCCTTCTCTACCAGATCGCTGTTATCCTTTGCATACACAGTACTGTTGCTGCCCAGCTGACAAAGCGAGCCTGCCATCGTTCCTGCCAGCAGAACCGCCATGACCTTTCTGCCGTTCTTATAATTTTTACCCTTCCTGTTCTTCACAAGTGCAAGCTCAAGTCCAATTGCCGCCAGTGCTACAGCTCCTATCAGAACGATTGGTGCAGCATCCCCGGTCTTCGGTGTATTCTTTGCCGTATCCGAACCACCGATTACCTGTCCCCGGTTCTCCGGAACAAAGGTAACCGTCACCTCTTTGCTCTCACCTGCAGCCAGACGTTCAATCGCATACACCCACTTATCTGATACAATTTTCCCATCTTCTGTCGTGTATCCGGTTGGAATATCCACACTCAATGTCAGATTCTTAAGTTCCTCTCCCACCGTATTCTTAACCGTTACTGTTTCTCTGATATGCTCTCCATCCGCATAATCGGTTTTATCCGTAGATATTATAACCTCCGGCTCTTTTCCCGATCCTTCCTCTGCAGATGCGATAGAAGTAATTGAAAAGCAGCACATTACTGCTACAAGTACTCCCACTAATCGTCTGCATCTTTTCAGCATAGTTATACCTCCTTCTCACTGTTTCCTACAGTCTTTTGGGATTATTTTAATGAGCATATAAGAAGAAATATACTAGTTCCATTCCAAAAATATCAAAATCTTGTCCTATATTATTGAGACAGCGTAGAAAACCCACATAACATGTGATAGAATACATCTATTAAATAAAGTGAGGAGTTCATTGTGAAACGTAAGATATTTAATATTATTCAGATCGGAGATAAAAGTAATCATCTTAGCCGTGCTTTTGATATCTTCATTACTGCGACCATTATCCTGAATATCATCCTAACCTTTCTGCAGACCTTCGAAGAATTATCCTTCCTCTCGCTCTGCTTCAATATACTGGAATATGTCACTCTGGGTATCTTCTGTATCGAGTATATCCTGCGAATCTGGACAGCAGACTATCTGTATCCCCAACTCAGTAAGTGTCGGGCACGGATCCGGTTTATCTTCTCCTTTGACGGTATCGTCGATATCCTCACGATCATCCCGGTCTTCTTCCTGTCCGGTTTCGTCATCTTCCGTATGTTAAGGGTTGCCCGGATCTTCCATCTGTTCCGGTTGAATGCAAAGTATGATTCTTTTAATGTCATAACGACCGTACTGTATGAAAAGAGGAACCAGATCATATCGTCAGTCTTTATCGTATTGGTACTGATGTTAGCCAGCAGTCTGTGCATGTACAGTGTGGAACACGATGCCCAGCCGGAGGTCTTCCGCAATGCCTTCAGCGGTGTCTGGTGGAGTATGTCCACACTGCTGACCGTAGGGTATGGGGATATCTATCCGATCACACCACTCGGACGAATCATGGCGATCGTAATCGCTTATCTGGGAGTCGGTGCAGTAGCCATCCCAACCGGTATCATCAGTGCCGGTTTTGTGGAACAATATCAGCGAAACAGCAGTATCTCCAGCCTAAAGAATACCGACATCAAGGATATTGCGGAGATCTTTGTAGACAAGCGGTATGCCGGAATGAGCATCGAGGATATGGAAGATGCAGAACAGATCACCATCTATCTGGTATTACGTGATGGTCTTTCCATTCTTCCACAGCGTGATACAATTCTAAAGGTTAATGACATCATTATTATACACGAAACGGATGCGCGTTCTTAATACTGTAAACAGAACTGAATTATTGGGATCTGGTTTTATATTATAATGATGCCTGAAGTTTCTGAAGTGCTGCGATTGTGATTGCATACTGTTCTTTCACTTTCCGGAACAGTTCCTCTGATTCCTCCAGTTCCTTTGCTCGCAGCTTTTCCGTCAGTTCGGAACTTACGGTAAAGAGGTTGTCAAAACCAAGATTCAAGCATACGCCCTTCAAGGTATGTGCTGCACGAAATGCCTGCTCCACATCCTTCTGATTCAAGGCCTCTTCCAATGCCTGAAAACTGGTATCATCTAAAAACTTTAATGCAAACCGCTGAACCATCTGTTCACTTTCCAGTCTACCCAATACATTCTCAAAGTCTGCGCCCATTTGTTCATAACATTCTCTTACTGTCATTGTTTCTACTCCTTATGTTCTCTTTCATATTTTGATGCAAGATTCTCAAAGTCTTCCTTGGATTCCCGGAAGCACTCCATCAGCTTCGGTGAAAACACACCGCACTCGCCCATTAAAATCATATGATATGCCTTGTCTTTATCAATAGCTTCCTTATATACCCGCTCACTGACCAGTGCATCATAAACATCCGCCACAGATACAAGCTGCGCCTCGATCGGAATTTCTTCTCCTACCAGTCCATCCGGATATCCTTTTCCATCGTATCTTTCATGGTGATATCTGCAAATAGCACAACTGACCTTTGCATATTCACTATCCCAGGCTCCATCAATCTGATTCAGAATATCACAGCCCCGAATGGTATGAGACTTTATATATTCAAACTCATCCTTATCCAGTCTGCCCGGCTTCAGCAATACACTGTCCTTGATCGTAATCTTTCCAATATCATGCAATGCGCTTGCTGTTACGATGATATTGATCCGCTCCGGCGTCAGATTATACTCCGGGTACCTCTTTGCTGCCCGTTCAGCCAGAATCCGGGTAAACCCCTTTACCCGCTTAATATGCTCCCCGCTTTCCAGATTTCGATACTCAACGACCGTACCAAGAACATCAATGATCTTCTCATTTCCTTCTTTTATCTTTGCTGCCTGTTGCTCTAACAGTTTATTCTTCCGCTTCAGGTTCTCAGTCTGAATCCGAACCTTATCCTCCAACTGATTCTTATACATAAACAGCTCTACTACATTCTTCACACGGCTACGCACCGTTACGCTGTCAAACGGCTTCCGAATAAAGTCTGATACCCCCATTTTCAGGCATGCCCGTTCTGCATCTGTTGTGGACTCCGCGCTGATAACCAGAACCGGGATTCGATCCAGAATCTCCGTCTGCTTCATATACTTCAGCACCTCATACCCATCTACCTTCGGCATGATCAGATCCAACAGAACCACGGCCACTTCATCAGAATGCTCTTTCAAAAGCTCAATTGCCTGTTCTCCATCTCCGGCTTCCAGTACCGGATAGACATCACCTAACGCTACAGCAAGAATTTCACGGTTTAATTCAATATCATCCACGATCAGTATCTTTTCTCTCATCGTATCTTCTCCTTTATCTTTTGCACGCTTATTCGGCTTGCAGTATTCCTCATCACTATACCGGTTATGGTATCTCCATTGTATGTGGCATTGTTAATCGTTACCATTGTCCCTTCATACAGAGTTCCATACACCTTTAAGTAAGCCTCCCTGTATTCCTGCTGTTCTTTCTTTTGTTGTTCCACCATCTCACGTATATCCTGCAGTTCCTTTTGCTTTGTATATATCGCATTCTCTATCTTCAGGAACATCGGCATGGTGTTTCGCACCTCCGGTGGATAGTTTCCTTTATACTCTTCCAGTGCATTCGTCAGAATCCATAGCTGTTTCTCCGCCTCCTTCAATTGCCCGGAATAATCTTCAATCTCTTTATCTTTATTGTATCCTACTCGTATAGCAGTCACGATTCCATTTTGATTTCCCACATTGCTGACTTCGACGCTGTGTCCTGCATAAATATCTCCTCCGGCAATACTTCCTCCGGTTCCGGTCACCTGTATCACCTTGTCTGCATACAAATTGCACCGAAAAAAATAGTTCGCCACAATCTGCTCCGCCTGTATCGTCGCATTTTCAAAAAATCGACCGATCACAGCTCTGCCTGCCGATATATGGGCTTCCCCATTTCCATTCGCTCCCTGCTTGATCAGAATACTGCCACTGCTCTCCAACATTGCATTTTCTACAAAGCCTTCCACTATGATATCCCCGGATGCCCGTATCCGGATATTTCCACTGGCATCGCCCTTTATATAGACCGATCCGTTATAGTCGATATTGCCCATGATATTGCTGGCCGCCTCCAGCTCCAGAAGCTGTGTGACACTCAGGTTATGATCCCGGAATATGGCGCATCCATTTCCTTCTGATATGTAAGTTCGCTTATCATCCAGAATCCGGAAGCCTCTTCCACGGATCCTATGCTGTTCCTTTCCATCCAGTGCATGAAGTACCGTTCCGTCTATCCTGTAACCATCTTTGCCTGCTTCCGCTCCATGATAGACCAGAAGCTTCTGTCCGGCACAGACCTTCTGAAACAGATATGCTTGCGAACAATCCAGGGACCCGTCCGGCTGTTCCACGATTCCATGTTGTTCATCTCCGATAAAGCTTTCATAATATCCATCTACGCCTCTGGTTGGTAACTGTCCCCGTGCAATCACTGCCCACTGATCCTTTAATGTGCCCTGTACCAGCCCATTTATAACGGTTCCGTCCAATCCTTTCCGTATCTTATGAAAGGATAGCTCTGATACCAGCTGCTGACTTAACAAAGGTGCAGCCTCTCTGCCGGCATAAACATAGGCCTTCATCTTATCTGATTCTACAAAGAATCGAATCGCATCTGCCGGAAGACTCTGACAGTACTCTTCGATATGCTCCGGCATTCCATCCTCCGAACCCGGTTCCATCAACTCCGGTTCTATATACGGATTTCGTTCCTGCTCCAGCTTCACACGCAGCTTCCGCATATCTGCGGCAGAATGCATCATACTCTTATAGCTCTCTACATCCAGGCCTTCCTCCAGACCCAGACGAATCTCCCGCATCTGCTGCCAGGAATACAGTACCTTCGAGTAAATGTTAACATCCAGTTCTGCTTCCAGACCCAGACGGATCTCCCGCATCTGCTGCCAGGAATATTCCGGATCTGCATATACAGATACATCCAGACCTTCCTCCAGGCCTTCCGTAATCTCCCGTATTGCGGCTCCCCGGTACACCGTATTCAGATAAGGATCGATATTACAGCCCTGCTTCATCGCATGACGGATCTCTCTTAACTGTTCCGGTACATAACCGGCCTTAATATATGGCATAATGTTCTGCTTATCCAAGATCGCACGATGCAGTTCCCGCAGCATCTCTGCTCCCACACCTGCATATTTTTCCAGATGAATCCCATCCTTCAGTGCCTTCCGGAGTTCCCGCATCACCTCATAGGAAAACTTCGGGTCTGCATAAATGGATGCATCGATCCCATCCTTCAGTCCTTTTCGAATCTCCTCCATCTGAAACCAGTCATACTGATGACTATTATATAAGCTTACATCCAAGCCTTCTTCCAGTCCGAACCGAATCTGACGCATCTGTACCGCAAAGTACTCCTTGTCCGCATAAGCTTCCACATTCACCTCATGCTCCAGCCCCAGCTTCAGCTCATTTAACTGATCATTGCTAAAGCCCTGCTTCCGATATCGATTCATCCGATCTGCAATTGTCTTATAATATGTATTCTGCATCCTTATCATGCTTTTCTCTCCCATCTCACAGCAAAGCTTTCCTACTGTCAATCAAACTGTCAATTTTTGTAAAATTATGTTAAAAGATGGTCTACATAACCGGCAATCGTCTGAATCACCAGTTTTGCATCCAGCGGCTTTGCCAAATGTGCGTTCATCCCCGCATCCCGAACCATCTGAACATCCTCTGCAAATGCATTGGCGGTCATAGCAATGATCGGGATCGTTGCCGCATCCTCCCGCTCCAGTCCCCGGATGGTTCTTGTGGCAGTTAAGCCGTCCATGACCGGCATCATAACATCCATCAGTATCACATCATAGGTACCTGCCGGATGACTCTGAAATGCTTCTACTGCCTGTTCTCCATCCCAGACGCTGTATACCACTGCTCCGGCATCCTTTAACAAATACGTTGCGATCTCCATATTCAGTTCATTATCCTCTACCAGCAGAATCCTCATGCCGGTAATATCCGCCTTCGCCTGATTGCAGCCGGTCTGATAAACCGCCGCCTCCTGTGCGACCTCAAACGGAATCGTCACTATGAAGGTGCTACCCTCACCTTCGCGGCTCTGAATCTCTATCGTACCATTCATCTTGTCCACCAGACTCTTTACAATCGGCATTCCCAGACCGGTTCCCTGATACACGCTCTGCTTATCATAATGCTCCTGTGCAAACGGCTCATAAATATGCTTCAGGAATTCTTCCGACATGCCGATACCGGTATCTGAAATCGTGCATTTATATATTACTTTTCCTGTCTCGACTCGTTCCAGTCCTGCACTACAGCTTACACTTCCGCCCGGTTTATTGTACTTAATGGCATTATCCAGGATATTCAGGAATATCTGCCGCACATGCAACGGGCTTCCATAGACATAAGGATCCGTCAGCTTCTGCTTGCAGTCACCATGTTCTAAAGTAACGCCTGCCTCTGCTGCCCGCATCTCTGAGATCGTCAGTACCTCTGCTGCCAGTTCCAGAATATTAAACGGTTCATGTGCTAAAGATACATTCTGGTCATCCAACTTACTGATCTCCAGTACATCATTTAGCAATGACAGCAGATGGTGTGCTGCTATCTTTGCTTTCTTATAGTTCTCTTCTATTAATTCCTTATCATCTGAATGTCGCTCATTCAGTTCTATTAATCCTATGATTCCATTCAACGGAGTACGGATATCATGGGACATTCTGGATAAAAACATGGACTTTGCTGCATTCGCTCTCTTTGCCTCTGCCAGTGCAGCCTCCAACTGTCGTTTATTTTCATTCTCCTGCTGAACCACATCATCCACACATCGAATTCCAATGATTGCCATATGATCCCTCTGGCTGTCTGCCACTTTCACAATGGTCATCATGAAGTTGGATCGATTCTTTTCATCCGGTTCGATCTCATATTTTATGGAAACTGCTTTATGCTCCTGCAGATACCGCATCAGTCCTTCCCGTCCGGCTTTCTCTAAAAATGTCCGGCGATATTCCCCCTTCACATACCGTTCCGCATACTTTTTCACTGCCTCTGAGTACACATCGGTATCCAGAATTTCCTCTCGTTTCTCTTCGCCCATAAACTTCTTGATCTCATAGGTATCCTGATCAAGATCCACATAATAGACATACAGATATTCCTCACATAGTGCCAACAGGATTGACTGATTCGCCCGTGCCTCCAGTTCCTTTTTCTTTTCCAGTGCGATGCCCTGTACACCGGCCAGCACATGCGTTACCGTTCCGTCCTTTGTTCTTCTCTCCGGAACAATTACGAGTCGGCACCATCCGTTTGTCATGCCTTTATATTCCACGCTCACTACAGACTGTCTCTTCAGTGTTTCCGCCAGTTGTGGAATATCTAACAGTTGCTGAAGCATATCCTGATACGGTGCACATACATAGTTCTGTATGAAGATTGCTATTGCAGCCTTCGCATCCCCTTCTGATTGCCGAAAGCCCTCTTCCACATAGGCCGGTTCCCGGAACGGCAGGATCCGGTTCTTCTCCAGATCCACCTCCCACGCTGCAAAATAGATACTGCTGAATGCGTCGATCCGGGCATTCTGTGCCTGCAGCGACAGCTTCTGTCGTTCCAACTCCAGAATATTCTCTGTTACATCCTGATGATACCCCCGGAGCCGTATGCCTGCCGTGTAGGAACGATCCAATGCTCCGCCACACCGGATATAGATCAAGCCCCGTTCCGGATGGATCCACGGATAGGTATTCTCGGACTGCCCCTGCTTCATCATCTCATCCACGCTGGCATTTACAGACGCCATCGCAGACGGAAGTACACCGGCCAGCCATATCTTATACTGCTCCTCCGGGGAACGGTTCGGATCCATCCCCATAAAGTGCATGGCCACATGATCATAATATAGCCTTGGCTCCTTTCCGTTCTCCATTTCTATTGCCCAGGCACCTACGCCCGCTGCACCGAAGATATCTTTTACGTCATCGGCATTCTCAATCGTATTTACCTGTAAGAGTGATCCTTTTTTCTGCATGCGTGTTCTCCTATGTATGTTCACCTGTTGCATCCCTGTATGTCGGTTTCTACAAAAGTCTCTTTCGAAGTTCTGCCCCGTCCATACTGCTTTCCATCCTTTACTCCTTCTACGCGGCGGATCGCATCCGAATGTCCCTGACTCAGTTCCCGCTTCTTCCAGCTTATGAATCCATACATATCATTCAGGAAAAAAATCGCAAAATTCACAACAACCGGAATATACGCCGGATTCTCAATCGATGCCAATACCCAAAGAACGATCAGCACAATATCATTTGCCGCATATCCAACCGCATAATAAGATGACCGCAGCATCGTAAGTGCCGTTGCCAAAAAGCTGGTTATGATAGAAATAGTACTGAATATAATATTTGGAGTGTTTAACCAATCCAGAATACAGTAAAATATGCCGGTCACGATCACACCACTAATGGTTAATCCGACTGCGTGCTTTCGTCCCAGCTTCTGAATCTCTACTTCGTTTCCGTTTTCCTTTGATGGGTGTCTTATCCATGTAATGGTCGACCACACCGCCATCGGCATCGTCATACCCAGATAGGTGATCATCTCCCCCCAGTAATGAAACCGGAAGGAAATAATCCCATACAGAATACTAAATACAATCATCAGGATCTGTGCCCATACATTTCCTTTTGCCGCGAAGATCAACGATGTTACTCCGATCAACGCCGCAACTAATGTAAGGATGTCAAACTCCGCCGTTGCAAAGTTCGAAATGAATACAATACCAACGGATCCAATCCAAAGGATCCAGTCTCTTTTTGTTAATGATTCAAATGGGTTATTCATATTACAACTTTCCTACCGTGTTATCCCAAACCGCATCAAACACCTTATCCGCAGTTGAGTTTCCGAATCCACCCTTCGGCGGGATTCTCCGCCTCTCTGTCTCATCTCCATGATCGATCAGTTTTTCTGCCAGACCGGTCTTTAAACTCTTATACCAATTATCACCCTGCGGTACAAAGACATAGTAGTAATTCTTCTTTTTCCACTTTCCCCAAAGAAGCTTTCCTTCCTGCTGTCCGTTCTGCAAAAGCTGCTTAATCTTCATATACTGTCCGGTAGAGGATTCACAGCATCGATCACAGGGTGCAAGATCCGGCCTTGAGATCTGCACATAATAAGTACACACGGTACTGCTGTCACTATCGATGGAACTTTCATATTCCTCCTCGAAAACCTCATCGATATGGATATCGGCGATATAGAGATCGCCATTCTTTATCATTTCCTTTACTGTATAAAGGTTATTACCAAAAAGCTTCTTTTTCTGTTCTCCAAGCGCCTCAGCCGCTTCGACCGGCACCTTATGGTATTCCAGTTCATGGAATGAAATCATCGGCTTTGCTTCTCTGCCACAGGCAGTGCATACCCCGTTTGCCAGATCCTTCCCACAAAAAATGCAATAGTCCATCATCCCTTTATTGCCTGAAAATAGTCCCATATCATGTCCCCCTATTTCTTCTCTTATACTACCGTGAATATGAATATTATATCGTAATTTTGCTTCATTATATCATGTCGCAAAAAAAGAATCTATATTCTTTTTTACGCTCATTCAGCAACCGGATTCCGAATTTTCATTTCTTCCGGTTCCATTAAAAATAGGAGCTTTGATGGTTTCACATCAAAAGCTCCCTATAAATGGAACTATCTTTATCCTTGAATACATTAAATACTACCTTCATTTGGCTTCCGGTTTCCTTATAATAGTTTCGGACTGTTTCGACTGCAATCTCGGCTGCCCGCTGATTCGGAAACATAAATACTCCGGTAGAAATGCAGCAAAATGCAATGCTTTTTACTTCGTGCTCCTCTGCCAGCTCCAGGCAGGAGCGATAGCAGGATGCCAGAAGTTCCTCATGCTTCTTTTGTAATCGTCCCTGAACGATGGGACCTACCGTATGAACGACATACTTACACGGCAGATTAAAAGCCGGCGTTATCTTCGCCTGTCCGGTCGGCTCCTCATGCCCCTGCGCCTGCATGAGATCATTGCAGCAGAGCCGCAACTCAATCCCAGCCTTGGAATGGATGATATTATCTACACAGTTATGCAATGGCCGAAAGCAACCACACATCTGACTATTCGCCGCATTCACGATCGCATCTACCTTCAGTGCCGTGATATCCCCCTGCCAGAGATAGAACCTCTCATCGAGCTTTGACGGATGCAGGTCTGCAATGTCCGTTATCCCGCACTTTTCATTCTCCTCTATCAGATAAGCGTCCTGAATCTCCCGAAACTCCCGGTCAATCGTCTTTGGCATCCGCACATTCATAAGCGACCGCAACAGATCCTTCTGTTCCTGCTCTCCGACAGGAATCTTATAGCCCCGGTACTGTATGTTCTCTTCTAACAATTTTCGGATCAGCCACTGTCTCTGTTCATCATGATTCATTTTCTTCATCCCCTTCTTTCAACTGCCTTTACCGGACAGTTTTCATAGCAGCTTCCGCAGTGCAAACAGTGATTCTGCTGAATCGTATACGGAGTACCTTCCCGGATACATCGTTGCGGACAAACCCTCGTACAGGTTCCGCATCCGATACAGATCTCGGTTATATAGTAGCCTTTTTCCTTTATTTTAGCATCTCCCAGACAATATGTCTCGCGAAATATCGGGTTTACACCGAGATTAAAATACTCGACTTCTGCCCGGTCGATACAGAATATAATGCCGATACTTCCGGTATCTCCGGGATACACATTCGCCAGGTACGGCTGTTCCTGAAAGATCACCGCCCTCCACTTTTCCTGTTCGTCCTCTGCAACCGCATATGCCCGCCCGGACATCCGGATCATTTCCTTATACTTTGTATAACAGAGAATCTGTACTCTTCCATCCTCCTGCAGTTCCCGACAGAAGTTCTTTCCGCGTGCAGTAAAGAAGTAGAGGGCATCCGGTTCATAATGAATGGCACTGATATTCCGGATCTGCGGTGCTCCTTCCCGATCGACCGTAGCAAAGGCAAGCACGCCCACCAGTTTCATCTTTTTCAGACATGTTTCTATATCCATTTTGCATCCTCCTATCCGGTTATAATCGCTGTAGCTGTTCTACCGTTTCTCCGATATCCTTATTTATACATATCGCCTGTCTCTGAATCGCATCCGGAGCATAAGCCTCACCTGCATTGAAGCAGATATACTGTGCCTGCGGGAAGGTCTGTGTCATGTTCCAGAACGGATACTTAATGATCCCCGGTGTGTTATATCCCACTCCGAATTCCATGAACACGATCTTTAGCTGCTTATGTCTCCGTAAAAACACTTCATATCGCTCGGCCGCCCGGTGCCAGCCCTCATCCTCCACAAAGGTTTCATCAGCACGCAGATTCATGCTCATCGGTTTTCCGCACTTTGGGCAGCAAGGTGTCAGTTCCTCCGGTATTGCCGACCGTATGCTGCCATCCTCCGGCTTTATTAATCTTCCTTCCCGAAACTGAAAGCCCTGACTGAGCACCATCTGCCGAATCACTTCCTCATTGTCATAGGTTGCTTTGTGGCATGGCTGACTGCACCGAAACAGCCCATAATCTCCCTGCGTATAAAACAACCGCTTTTTATCAAAACCCGCCTTTTGAAAGCAGTGATCTACATTGGTAGTCAGGACAAAATAATCCTTTTCCTTTACGAGCTCATATAGCCGGTCATAGATCGGCTTCGGTGGATCCATATAGCGATTAATATATATGTATCTGCTCCAGTATGCCCAGTGTTCCTCTAGTGTCCGGTATGGATAAAAGCCACCGGAATACATATCCGTGAATCCATATTGTTTCTTAAAGTCTGCAAAATAGGAATCAAACCGCTCACCGCTGTAGGCAAATCCCGCAGCCGTTGAAAGGCCCGCTCCGGCTCCGATCACGACTGCATCTGCCTGCTCCAGAGCTTCTTTTATCTGAAGCAGCTTATCCCGATAACGGATCAAACTCATTATTTCCATATGCTTCCACTCCTTTGTAATCATTTATTCCAACTGTTCTCCGGTGATTTCATTCTTTGTCTTCCAGCACTGTGGATCTGCTGCATAGAAGCTGCCATTCGTGCCATTTGCTACAGCCGGACAGCCTCTGCACCATGCCTTGAGTTCACACTTTCTGCACTTTTCGAATCGTTCAAATGCTCTGTAGTTCTCCATCTGACTGATCCAGACATCTGCCAACCGATCCTCAAATATATTTGCCACCCGGCTATCTGTCACTCTCCGGCATGCCATAATATCGCCGTTTGAGGAAATCGTAATGTGACAGTTTCCACAGTTACACCCTCCATAGATCATGCCTGCCTTTGCATCTTCCGGCAGCCGGAACTGACCGGTCTCATACTCATATAGCGTCCATAAATGATCCTTTTTATTAAAATAGGTTTCACACCCTGCCGCCTCATATGCCTGATACTTCTGATCGCAGATCTCCAGCAGACTCCGATACTCCTGTGGCGTCATACCGGCATCCACCTCGCCGCCCGTCGGCACATAGCGGGAAAATGCGAATACCTTAGCCTTCGCGTTTACTACTTCATCTATAATATCCGGTATCTCCTGCATATTGGTTTTTGATACCGTACTCATAATCACACTGGTTATCCCTGCCCGATTTAAGCAGCCGATCTTCTCCAGTGTCAGATCAAAGCTGCCCGGCTTTCGAAACCAATCATGTGTTTCCCTCATTCCATCCAGTGACATCTGATACTTCTCACAGCCGCAGGCTTTCAGCATCCTGCAGATCTCGTCATCCAAATGGAACGGATTCCCCATCAGTGTAAATGGAATCTTTTTACTCTTTAAGAGTACCATCAGCTTCCAGAAGTCGGGATGAAGGATAGGATCACCACCGGTAATATAGAAGTACGGCAGACAATGATAGACTTTGCAGAAGTCCTCGCAGTTCGCTACCACCTCCTGCATCTGCTTCCATGTCATGCTCTGAAGCTCCTTGCAGCCGTCTCCGGAGAATATGTAGCAGTGCTTACACCGCTGATCACATTCATCCGTAATATGCCACTGAAATGAAAAATACCGACTCATCCTATCCTCCCCTTTCTCCTATCGTGTCTCCTTACTTATCCGATGCCCCACATGCTGTTCCACATGCTGCCGGCTTCTCCTCCGGCTGTCCGGATGCCCCACATGCTGTTCCGCATGC
>OHDN01000157.1_pt1 | contig 53358 bp, 54 predicted proteins | sample 1566971 | NCBI WGS metagenome assembly OHDN01 (sample SAMEA3879538, study PRJEB24766) | human gut metagenome | biome: human-associated habitat; feature: feces | place: USA | collected 1985/1987
CATATTTTGTATTTATTTTTATTACATTTATAGTATATATAGTGTGTAAATGTTAAAATTAAGACAATTGATGAAAGGAGAATAAAATGTCTGATAACAGTTGGAGCCGCAGGATGGCAGCAGAGTGGATCAGTGATTTGGCAAGACGGGGGGAGATTGATCCCTCATATGCCGAAGGAATCAACGATCAAAGCCAGGAAAAAAGCCGATGCAAGCTGGCAGGCAAGGGGTATTCGGGATATATCCGAGGTATTCGAAAAATGACGATTGGGCCGTAACAAAAAAATTTCCGACTCCTTCTTTAGGGGTTATCCAGAAATATGAAGCGCCGTATTATGTGGATGAGGATGATTTATATGATCGTGAAATATTAAAAATGGCTGACGGTGATAATACCAGATACCAAAATTTGCAAAAAGGAAGTAAAGAATGGGAAAATGTTAGTTATCATCCGTATTTGGATTCTACTAATAACCGGACGATCGGTTGGGGAACGAATATTCAAAGCCCGAGAAAACGTAAAACAGTTCGTTGGAATAATGGGGTGAGTGATGAAGAAGCTGACCGGGAGATGAGAATAAAAATTGATCCTTTAGCCGGGCAAAACTTGCGGGCAGGAGCATTTGAAACAGAAAGCGATCTTCGAATCAGCCCGGAAGAAGCGGATCGTTTGTATAATATTGATTATCAGGTTGCGGTGAATGATGCGCGAAAAGTGATCCCGGGATTTGACAATCTGCATCCGTTTTTACAAAAGCCGATTGTTGATATGGCTTATAACCTCGGCGCGTCCAAATTTCGTCAATATAGTAATTTTCGGCGGGCAATTGAAGAAGGGAGATATGCGGATGCTGCGGCAGAAAGCTCTCGGAGAAATATTCAGGTAGATCGAAACAACTGGACACGGGATCACCTGTTGATATTTGAGCGTTTTTTGAAAGAAAGACAGCACCTGCAGAACTTGCATCGACAAATGAAACATGGAACCGATATACCACATCAGTTGCAAAGAGCATATTTGCCGTATGAAGGTTAACGATTGACAATAAGTGTCGGCAAAATATATGATATTAAAAAACATCAAGAGAAAGTTTTGAGAGATGAATAAAAAATATCTGTATTTTCCGGCACTTTTATTGTTGATGCTGAGCGGGGAAGTCGCAGCTAGGCATTTGAAGAATGAGTTTTTTAGTAATCGCTTGTGCAGCCCGAACCGATACCGGGGATGTTATGAGATGGACGAATTCGGTATCCGCAATACGAATCCGCTCTATCACCGGCCGGAATGGACGTGTGTTTTAAGCAAAGACGAAGGGGCTCACGTTATTTATGAATGCAAAAATCTGCACAGGGGGCGGAGTTATCGGATAGACGTTTATTCGGTGGGCAAAGGACCGGACGGCAAATGCCGCGCTTATCTTCGGGAAGAACTGACAAAAGATATGGAATATTATAAACGATTTAAGAAAAAAGAGTTTCTGCACGGCGGCGGTATTTTGGATATGTATCTGCAGACGGAAGCGACAGAGTGCGGCGACACGACGGTTCCGCCGCCGTTGCACCGCCGGTGGCGCTACGCGCCGAAAGTTCCGGATAAGGAATTTAAGAATCCGCGATTTGGCCAATACTACTGGCAAGGCAATGAAAAGTACACTGCTGATAGACGGCTTTATCCGAATAAAATAGCCGAATATGAAGAGGGCGGACTTTTTGAAGAATTAGAGTGCGCATTGATTGAAAATGAGGAAGACCGGATTACTTATGAATGTGATGACACGGTTTATAGTAAGATAGAGACATATAAAGGAAAGGAGTATTATTATTATACCTTGACGGTTTATAATGAAGGGGAAGAAATTGAAGCGGTACACATGGTTGAAAGGCGTGCGGAAGATTTTGGTGACCCCTTGATGTCTCGTGATGAATATGTGGGCTATCGCAAAGGTCGCTTTGAATAGAGATCGTCTGCTGATATAGGTTTGGGCGGTTGGCGCAAACAACGGTTTGGAATTGGGAAAAGGTGCCGGCTGCTTCTTTTGCGCTTTACAAAAATTCTTTTGCGCGGCATAATGCAAACGTAAATATTATGGAGTATTCAGGGCATGGATGATGCTGTATGTCTGCATAATGCGAATGTATATACCGGTTTTTCGGTTATGAAAAACTGTGCGATTTATATTAAAGACGGTAAAATTGCCGATGTTTACAACGAAAAAAGGTTTCAGCAAAAAAAGTTTTCTTCCAAAGTGCGGGTAATTGATTTGCTTGGTGCAAACGTGATCCCGGGTTTTATGGATACGCATATTCACGGCAGCGGCGGTTTCAGTACCGATGACGGCGACTATCGTTCAATTCTCGGAATGTCTTCTTTTTTGGCAAGATACGGCATAACCTCGTTTATTCCGACAATCGGTGCAACTCCCGAAGCGGATATGATGAAAAAAATTAAAGCTGTTTTGAAAGCGATGGGCCGTGAAAGCGGCGCACAGATTTTGGGGATTCACCTCGAGGGACCGTTTTTGTCGCCAGCGAGAATCGGCGGTCAGCTGGCGGAAGGCATATCTCCGGTTGATTTGGGGCTGATGGAGCGTATTTATAAAGCGGCGCGGGGGAAAATTATCAATATGACGGTGGCACCGGAATTGAAAAATATGCGGGAACTGGCGCTTTATTGCATTGAACGCGGCATTATCCTGCAGGCCGGGCATACCGATGCCACGTATGAACAGATGATTGAAGGGATGCAGGTTAATATTATGCATTTGACCCATATGTTCAATGCGATGCGGCCGCTACATCACCGTGAACCGGGTGTGGTGGGTGCCGGTCTGATTCATGCGGAGATTTCGTGCGAGTTTATCGGGGACGGTGTTCATACCAACCCGAATTTGATTAAACTGCTGATGCAAAGCAAGCCGATCGGCAAGTTGGTTTTGATCAGCGATGCTTTGAAATATGCCCATGCCGAACCGCCGACGGATGCCGATTTTTATTTTGACAAATGTTTCAAACGCAAGGCCGATGAGGTGATTATCGGTTCGGGAATTACAATGTACGACGGTTTTCGTAATTTGATCGAATATGGCGTCAGTCCGGAAGATGCGATCCGGATGGCAGCGGTCAATCCGGCGCAGATTATGAAACAGGCGGGCAAAGGGATGATTGTTCCCGGATATGACGCCGATCTGATTATTATGGACAAGAGCTTTAACCTGGTTGATACAATGGCCGGCGGCAAATTTATACGGGAGAAAAAATTATGAGAGTGATTATCAAAAACGACTATGACGAATGTTCTTTGTGGGCAGCCAATTATGTGGCCTTTAAAATTAAGGCCTTTCGTCCGACCAAAACACGGCCTTTTGTTTTGGGACTGCCGACCGGTTCGACGCCGCTCGGGATGTATCGATGCCTGATCGAAATGGTGAAAGAAGGAAAGCTTTCTTTTGAAAATGTGGTGACTTTTAATATGGACGAATATATCGGACTGCCGCCGGCACATCCGCAGAGTTATCACTATTTTATGGAAGAAAACTTTTTCAAACATATTGATATCCGTCCCGAAAATATTAATATTTTGAACGGGATGACCCGCGATTTCGGCAAAGAGTGTGCCGAATATGAAGAAAAAATCCGCCGCTATGGAAAAATTAATCTGTTTATCGGCGGTGTCGGTGAGGATGGGCATATTGCATTTAACGAACCGGCTTCTTCGTTATCTTCGCGCACCCGGGTGAAAACTCTGACCAAGGATACAATCAAAGCAAACTCACGCTTTTTTGACGGTGATGAAAGTCAAGTGCCGACAATGGCGCTGACAGTCGGCGTCGGCACCATTATGGATGCCGAAGAAGTTATGATATTGGCTACCGGTCCCAAAAAAGCACGGGCGCTTCACCATGCGGTGGAATGCGGAATTAATCATATGTGGCCGGTCAGCATTTTGCAGATGCATCGTTACGGAATTGTGGTTTGTGATGAAGCCGCCACCAGTGAACTGAAGTCGGAAAACGTGCAGTATTTCAAGGATATTGAAAGCCGGGTTATGCCGTGAAAGCAATATGAACCGGTGCGGCCGGAAAGTTTGCCGGGACGCTTTTTAACCCGAAAGCCGTTTATGCTTGCCAAGTTGGGAATTATTACCTATATTCAGGCAAGTTATGAGGAAAAAGACAATGGTTGAAGTGGTAACTTTAGGCTGTCGGATTAACAGCTACGAATCTGAAATTTTAAAGGAAAAATTTGCCGGGATGGAACATCTGGTGATTGTCAACACCTGTGCGGTTACCCGTGAAGCGGAAAGACAATGCCGGCAAATGGTGCGAAAACTGCGCAAACAGAACCCTCAGGCGAAAATCGTGGTAACCGGTTGTGCCGCTCAGATTAACCCGAAGTCTTTTGCCAGAATGCAGGAAGTGGATTTGGTGTTGGGAAACCGTGAAAAAGCCGCACTTGAGAAATATATTGTCGGCGAAATTTCCGAAAAGACGGTGGTCGGCGATATTTTTGATTATGATAAATATGACGATTTTCTGATTACCGGTTTTGAAGGACGGCAGCGGGCATTTGTTCAAATTCAGCAGGGATGCGACCATCGCTGCACCTATTGTATTGTGCCGTTTGCACGCGGTAACAATCGTTCGGTTCCGGAAGCCGACGTTTTGCGACAGATCGGCGTTTTGCTGGAACAGGGGTTTGAAGAAATCTGTCTGACCGGCGTTGATGCGTGTTCTTATCGGCCGTCGTTCAGCGGGCTGGTCAATAAGATTGTTGAAACTTTTCCGGCTTTGCCGTCGCTGCAGTTCGGGTCGCTGGATCCGGCGGCGGTGGATGAAGCGTTTATTGCGTTGGTCGGCAGATATAAAAACATTTATCCGCATTTTCATTTGTCGGTGCAGTCGGGTGACAATTTGGTGTTGAAAAGGATGCGCCGTCGCCATTGCCGCGAAGATGTGATAAATTTGTGTTCGAAGATCCGTGCCGTGCGGCCGGAGGCAACATTCGGCGCCGATTTTATCTGCGGTTTTCCGACCGAAAGCGAGGAGGCCTTTGTTAACACGCTTAAGTTGGTGGATGAGGCGGGGATTGAGCGGCTCCATGTCTTTCCGTATTCGGAACGGCCGGGCACGCCGGCAGCGCTGATGCCGCAAGTGCCGGTAGAAACACGCCGCGAGCGGGCGAAAAAATTGCGCGAAAAAGGAGAAACGGTTAATGGTTAAGTGGTTGGAAAAGCTGGGATTGGGACTGAAAAAGTCTTCACAGAAGATCGGTGACGGCATCAGCGGAATTTTTACAAAAAAGCGTTTGGATACGGAAACCCTGGATGAGTTGGAAGAACTGTTAATCAGCGCCGATATGGGCGTAAAAACGGCTGCCGAGGTGGTCAAAGGTTTTGCCAGAATCCGTCAGGACAAAGAAATCTCCGATCAGGAGATCCGGGAAAACCTTGCCGCTGAATTACAGAAAATTTTGCAGCCGTGCGAACAGAAACTGATAATTGACCGTCAAAAAAAACCGTTTGTGATTTTGATGGTTGGCGTTAACGGTGCCGGAAAAACGACCACCATTGGTAAGCTGGCAACCAAGTTTAAGGCAGAGGGGTTAAAGGTATCGCTGATTGCCGGCGATACGTTTCGGGCAGCGGCAGTTGAACAGCTTCGGGTGTGGGGCGAACGTTCCGGTGTCCGCGTTTTTGCCGGAGCGGACGGCTGTGACAGTGCCGGGTTGTGTTTTGACGGGTTGAAAGAGGCGGTGAAAGCCGGGGATGATGTTGTTTTTGTTGATACAGCCGGTCGGTTACAGAATAAAAACGGGCTGATGGACGAATTGAAAAAAGTGGTGAAGGTGATGCAAAAGGTTATTCCCGATGCACCGCACGAAACTTTGTTGACATTAGATGCAACAACCGGGCAAAATGCTTTGTCTCAGGTGGAGACATTTAAACAATGTGTTCCGGTATCGGGGTTGGTTGTGACCAAGTTGGACGGAACAGCCAAAGGCGGTGTGGTGGCCGCGGTTGCCGGAGAGAATCCGACGCCGATTTATTATATCGGGGTGGGCGAGGGAATTGACGACTTGGATCGTTTTTGTGCTGCCGATTACGCTTGCCGTTTAGTCGGGTTGGATTAAGGCAGCTGAGTGTTTTGAAGACGCCTGTCAGGTTAACCCGGCAGGCGTTTTTCTTGGATTTAAATATTTGACAAAAATTTCGTAAAGTGATATCATGAAATTGTTTATTTAAGAGTATGTTCATTATTAGGTTGATTTTTAATTGTTGTTTTTGGGTTTTGCTCAAACTGACGATTGATGAAATTATGGCCGAATTTGAAGTAACCCTGCAAATAGGCAGTTGTGCGGACGGTTTTTTTACCGTTGTCTCTCGGACAGCTTAATAATTTTAACCCAATCGGAGACTTGGGCGCCATTAAATTCTATATCTTATGGCAACTTCAAACAACGCAGAGAGTGTAAACAACGTAGCAAACAAAGCATGGAACGTGCTTAAGTGGACCGGTCGCGCACTGGAAAAAATCGGAAAGGGGATCGTGATCATTATTGCCTTGTTGGCAATAACCTTCATCTTCTTCAACCCGCTCTTCTTCGTCCCGTACAGTCTGCTGGCACCGCGCAAGGCAGCAGAGAGTCTGTATGACTGGGATCTCCCGGTGTATATGGACCTTATGCAGTGTCTTTATGCACCGTTTGTGGCTGTTCTGCCGTTCCGGTGGAAAAAGCATTTTATGGCCGTGCATGGTGTATATAACTACTCGGACAAGCTGCAGTGCCGTTACTATAATACGATGGTGCTGGCCAGTGCGGCAGAACGGGTAGAGCTGATAAAGAAACAGATGTCATCGAGTGCTGTTGATCTTCTGTGGGCACAAAACCTTAAAAACTGGTGTGTCAGAGAAGAGATTATCAAAGCCGGCGTGACACTTAGTGATCAGCAATTTGCCTTGTTGGTGAACAATGCGGAAACTGTGCAGGTGAAAGAGTATCTGGAACAGAAAACGCCATCAGAATCTATGATGAGAAAGTTGTTGTCAACATACTTGGGCGATCTGTTTCTTTTCTGTGTCGAACGCTATGGCTTGTCAACCCGTTTGATCAACGAAGTGTTTGAGATGGAGAAGATCACACCGGTCAAGAACAACGAATATCAGAAGATGTTCCACAAAACGATTGCTTCATTAACAAAAGATGCTCTGATCAGGTTTTCGCAGCGGCAGATGGTACGCAACATTGCGGTTGACGGCAACAGCAGAGAATGGGGAATGTTTCTGAGCGATAGTGGCGAGATCTGTCTGGCAGCGCAGAAAATGATGACGGCATGGCAGTATGATGTGTATCATAATGCTGGGTTCCATCTTTCTGCCGAAGCAATTGTTCATTTCTTCTCCAAAGGGGAGACGAACATGTGCGAGCGTATTTTCAGGTATGAGCCGAAAGAGGCTCTGAATGACAAGGCGCTTACGATAATGGCAGCCAACCCGAAGCTGGTTAGTCTGGCTTTGCATGTTGCTGAGAAATAACATTCTCGACAAATAAAAAAAAGCGTTTTCCTCCGGTGACGGAGGAAGGCGCTTTTTTTATGGTTTGAACATAACATGACTTGTGTAAGCAGGCAGATACAGACATTCCAGCCTGGCCGTTAGGCTGGCGTGGCCTTCGGGTCGGGCGAACATTGGTTAATACCGCTTGCGTCAGCAGGCGGAAGTTTATACCGGGGTGTGCGGATAAAGATACTATACTTTTTGGGGGAAAATGACAGTCCCCGGGCAGAAACCTTTTTCATTAGGGTAGAAAATGGGTAGTCGGACAGTTCTTCGATATCTACGAACCGTCCGTCGGCAACGGGTGAAGTGTTGGTCTGTACAATATATATCTTGAGGTTGAGGCGTATATGGGTGAAAATATGAGAAACCGACTTTCCGCTGTCTTGGGCGCCGTCAAAGGCAAGTGTGCCTTCATCAGTCCAAGGGAATTCGTACAAACCGGAAAGAAGCCCTTTTTCCGAACGTTTCCGAATTAATATTTGGCCTGCGGCGTTAAAAATCAGGTAAACGCTGCCGTTTTTTTCTTTTTTGGCCGGTTTGGCACGATCTGGAATTTGTTCAAGTTCCGGCAGTCCGCGAGATAAACAGGCGTTTTGCCAAGGACAAAGCAGACATTGTGGTTTTTTGGGGGTACAGATAACGGCGCCCAGATCCATAATTGCCGAAGCATAGTCGGCCGGATGTTGCGGATCGGTAAGGGCTTGCGCTTTTTCATGGATGAGCGGCAGAATCTGCTCTACCGGTTCAGTAAGATGATACAGACGGCAGATAATGCGGGTAACATTGCCGTCAATAACGGTTTCGGGCAGGTTGAAAGCGAGAGCAAGAAAGCTGGATGCAGTATAGGCGCCGATCCCTTTAAGCCTGAGCACATTTTCGCGGTTTTGTGGAAAGCTGCCGCCGAAGTCTTTGACAATCGTCCGCGCCGTGGCGTGTAAGGAGCGTGCCCGCGTATAGTAACCAAGCCCCTGCCAATAGCGGTAAACATCTTCCAAATCGGCTGTGGCTAAACTTTCGACGGTTGGAAAACGCCGCATGAAGGGAGTAAAATAATCGAGTACGGTTTTGACCGTTGTTTGCTGCAGCATAAATTCGGAAACCAGAACAACATAAGGATCTGGATGGGCGCCGCCTTTGATCCGCCAAGGCAGGTTTCGTCCGTGATGTTGGTACCAATTGAGGAGTGATGCTGCTAAATTATCTTTTATCATGGCTATAGTATAAGTAAAAAAACTGACGATGTCCATATAAATACCGTTCGCCGAAACAGAAGCGGGTTTAATATTAAAAGGCGGAGGTATGGTTAAAAAACGTCAATCTGTGAATATAATTGCTTGACACAAAAAAACTTTTTTTGTACATTTTAGGTAGAGTTTTATTATTTTAATTACCAACATTATGGAAGTAACTGTTCAAAAAGTGAAGAGTATGTCCGATGAAAAGTGGAGCATCACCGCTGAAGACCCTACCGGCGGAATCATGCATTTCGGACTGGAGAAGAAGTATGGAAAACCCGAAGCCGGAGACGAGATTACCTTCCATTTCCTGCGCGGGATCGGAACCAAAGTGATCGGTATGGACCTTAACGGAAAATGTCTGTACCGGAAAGCTGCTTCCGCCGCTTCGTGAACATGATCATAAGACAGCTATGTCTTCTTTAAAAAAAGCCTCCCCGACCAAGGGAGGCTTTTTGCGGCGGAAAATTTATTGTTGCGAAAAAATTTGTGAGTTTCTTATAACCCAAAACCCTCCATAAAGGAGGGTTTTGGGTTATGGTGCCCCATAGTTGATGAATTATTAGAAGCAATTATTGAGAATGCTGATGATATCAATAGGATGTATGAAGATTGAAATTGTAATAAATTTTGAAAGATTCATTTATTTTTAAATGGACTCTATTATACTGCTCTCAAATTGAGAGACTAAAAGATGGATGAACTAACAGATTTATTATCTCCAAAGAGATTAGCCAAATATCAAGGTATCAGCAAGGAAGATGCTTTTAAATGCCATTTATACAATTCTGAACTGGCAGAGAGTTTTTATCAGTCTTTATGCTATTTTGAGATTATTTTAAGAAACAAGATTGATTTGGTATTCTCTAAATACCTTGGAAAAGATTGGATTTTTGACACTCAATATCACATTGGAAAAAACAGAAATCACTATGATGATGCCATAAAAAGAATTGAAAGAGAAAAAGGTGTTGATTACCTTAAAAACAGAGATTGCCTAATCTCTGAGCTAACCTTTGGGTATTGGTCTTTCCTCTTCTCATCTACATATAAGGATGTTTTATGGAATAAATACCCTACAATGTTAGGAGAAATTTTTGATGGTAATAAAGATAGTGGTAAATTATCAAAGATGATTTATGATATCAATAGAATCCGATTATACAGAAATAAGGTATTTCATTATGGTTCTCTACTTGTGGTGAAAGATGATTATGAGAATCCAGCACATATGTATAATATAACTTATAATTTGATGAGAAGTTTGGGTGCTAAAAAAATAGTAAAAGCAATTAAGGAAGTAGATTCATTTGATTTTGTTTATCAAAAGATAAAGAAATTGAAGATTTTAAAATAAAGAAAGATGGCATCACCCACAACCAGATGAAATCCTGCATCACAATGCTTAATGTGGTCTATATCCATCCCTTCTATATGTTAATATAATATATAAATTTGTAAATGTCAATATGAGCATTTATTCCAAATGCAAAAAAGACCCGTTGGGGGTCTGTTTTTATTATGGTGCCCTGAAGAAGACTCGAACTTCCACGACCAAACCGGTCACAAGTACCTGAAACTTGCGCGTCTACCAATTCCGCCATCAGGGCAACGGATATTTTAATAGCCGGATTTTTTTTATTAGTCAATAGTTTTTATGATTTTTTTTAAGAGATAGCGCGTAAAAATTTTTTATGCGAAATAATGATTTGAATTTGTTTGATAAGTTTGGCGGGAAAAAGGGCGGAAATGTGTTGCACGTTCTTTGGTGATGCGAGAGTGGAAAACGGATATTCTATTGTTGTTCTTGCCGTTGTTTGCTGCCTATTCAATCCTCTGTAGGCAGGACGATGTTTCATACTATAGATAATGAGATTTTGTATGCGTTGCCGGTTACACACAGCAATTCTTATATTAGATTGATATTTTATACATTTTATGTTATACAATAATAGTATTAAACTTTGACATAGAGAAAAATAATATGAATGATACGCGAATTTATTTAGAAGGAATTTTTAATGGCAAAATTCCAGTGAAAAGAAAAAACAAACAAACCGGTGCAATGGAAAATATTTACTATAAATATGACGATGATCTGGAAGATTTGATCGAAATTGATCGCCCGTCTTCCTCTTTTTATGGTTTGGATGAAGAAAACCAAAGTATTTATCCACTCCAAATTGATCAGTATCAAAATATATTTAGTGAATATATTCCCGAAACACAAGAACTCTATCCAACTTTGGCGGATCAGGCAGCACCAATGCAAAATTTTGCCGGTGAAAATGTTTCGACTCCCCCAAAAAACTCCTATAGTGAAGCCATTAAATTTGTAAATTTTTATACACCGGCAAAGATAGGAGCAATGTTGCTGCATGATTCGATTGAAAGAAAAAAACAAAAGCATTATAATCGCCAGAGATTTGTTCATCCCGATCTGCGACAAGGAAACGGTCGGCAAATCCTTAATAACGAAGCGGATCAATGGAATTGCACAGAAAATGCGATTGCGCATAATTTAAACGGAGCCAGCGGAAATATGGATTGCAGAGGAAGAAGCGGCACGAAAAGAGAACATCAGCAAATGATTGTGGCGCCAAATGGTATGATTGTAAATACCCCTGAAAATATGGGAACGTATGACTTTGTTCCGCCTGATGACAGTATCGCAAGCCATTTCGCAAAAGATGTTATGCCGTGGATTGTGTGGGGCAACAACGAGGATGATAAGACAAGCGCGGGAGAAAGGTTGGGAAGTATCGTAAGTGGGCTTTTCAATGCAGGGATGAAAAAGATCAATCAATTTATGGATTAAGAATAGCCAGACAGGGGCAAAAATGTTTATACTTAGTTATGTTTACACAACAATTATAATGCTGTCGTGTTTTTTTGTATCAACGATGGGGCCACTTTATGGATATTTTATAATCTTTGGAAGCATATTTGCCCTTCTTTACACTAATTTGATTATTTTGTGCAAATACTCTGTCATATTCGTTGAAAAAAATATAAAAAAAGAGAAATTGAGCGAAATGGATATTTATTATCTGGTTACCTCAATCGTTATTTTTGTAACCGTCGGTGTTGTGCTGACACCCATGTATGATGTAAACGAAGTTGCTGAAGTCTGGTCAAGTCATGATTTTTCAATAAGCAAATTTTTTACAGAACCTCTATTTTTGGTACTGATATATATCGCGATGTTAATTTTTGCGCTATACTTCATTGCGGAAGCATTTTTACAACATGATATTGGTGTATTTTTCGAATATATTGGAATGTTTTTGTTTATTTGGGCAAATTTTATTGTTTTATGCAAATATTTATACCGTTTCGTCCGCAAAACTATAAAACAAGAACCACTTTCGCAAAAAGATTCTATTTTCCTGATTACGTCTTTGTTGGCATTTGTTACCATCGGTGTTATCTTTGCCGTAGGGGGAAAAGGTGTCTGATTATATATATCCGTATGAGTGGAGCAACAAAAAGATCCCTAAGCCGACGCGGTAAATGACAAACGGCAGGAAAGTATAATTTTTCAGCCATTTCATCATGATAAAAATGGCGGCGATTGAGGCTATAAAAGAATAGCCAATTCCGCTTAGGGCATAGTGCAGGTTTTCGTAATTGCCGCTTTGCCAGATTTCGACTGCAACCAGAAGGCCTGCGCCGGCAATGGCGGGAACCGAAAGCAGCATACAGAATTTGGCGGCTTCGCGGCGTTCCAATTTTAGGAAACGGCTGGCGGTGATGGTGATGCCGGAACGGCTGGTGCCGGGTATCATAGCCAAGCATTGAGCCAGACCGATTAAGAAAGCGTCTTTGAAAGTCATATTGTCAATTTTGCGTACTGCCAGCGAATAGTGGTCGGCAGCCCACAATAAAATGCCAAACAACAAAATATTCCAGCCGATGATTTTGGTGTTGCGCAGCCATTCCATGCCGTAATGATGCAAGGCAAGTCCGAAAACAACTGCCGGAACGGTGCCGACGATCAGCATCAGCAGCAGTTTGGTGTTGGCGGCAGGCAGTTTGTTTAATATAAATTCTTTAATTTGGGCAGAAGATTTTTGCAGATAAAAATTTTTAATTGCCGGAAAGCGACTGAACAGAGCATTGAACAGGCCGTAGCACATATTCAGGATATCGCGGTAAAAATAAATCATGACCGCCAGAATGGAGCCGACGTGGACAGCAATGTCTATTTCCAGCCCCTGATCGGGAAAGGAGGTGAATTTAGAAAGCAAAATGAGATGCCCCGATGAGCTGACGGGCAAAAATTCGGTGAAGCCCTGCAATGCAGAAAGGATGATGATTTGTAAGTTTGTCATGTTTATTCAGCCATATCCCGACCGGAGACTTTCCGGCATACTTTTTGATTGAGGTTTAAAAGAGAATGAGGGCGAAACCGTACGTTGTTGAGTGATGCGCCCCAATGCAAGTGCGGTCCGGTGGCGCGTCCGGTATGGCCGACCAGGCCGATGATTTGCCCTTGTTTGACGGTTTGTCCTGTTTTAACTTTTGCTTCTTTCAAATGGGCGTAGATGGTTTGCAGCCCCTGACCGTGATCAATAATCACCATATTGCCGGTGTAAAAATAGTTTTTGCCGCTCAAAATGACTTTTCCGCTGCCCGAAGCTTTGACCGGCGTCCCCTCAGGGGCGGCAATATCGGTACCGCTATGCGGACTTTTGGGGATGCCGTTGAAAATGCGCTGATTGCCGAACTCTCCGCTGATGCGTCCGTCAACTGGCAAGATGAAACCCTGGCGCCAGTCATCGCTGGGTTGGAGGTTGGTGAGCGAACGGCGCACGTCTTTTTGTTCGCGGGCGATTTCGGCGTCATGAGATGAATCGGGCGTTACTTTTTGCTGAGAAACACCGTTAATGCGCTGAATGTCCCATTGATAGGTTTTAACCGGGAGTTTGTAGAATACGGAAGCATCACCAGGGTATGAAAGCTGCAATTCAGCTTCGGCGTTTTGGTCGCGGCCGAACGCGAGAATGAAATAACCGTCTTCGGTGATCGGATATTGTTTTTGGTTGAACGTTACTGTCGAAGCTTCGTCTTCGGTTTTGCCGATGATGATCTCACCCTGGTTGAAATCTCCGCATAATTCCAATGCGGTTGCCGGGGCCGTTGTTGCCAGCAGGCTAATTGTCAAACAGATCGCCTTGTAATTCATTTTTCCTCACTATCGGCCGGGTCTTGACCGTGCCGTCGGCAAACACAATTTCCAGACTGCTGCTTTTGCGGGCTTCGGCTGCATTATAAACGGTTTTTTGTCGTTGGTTTTTAATCCAGGCAAAACCTCGTTTCAAAACCGACTCTACCGATACCGACTCCAGTCGCAGACTTAAGTTTTGCAGGTTTTCTTTTTTCTTGTCGAGTATAGTAGTAATGTAAAAAGGTTTAATTTCATTTAAACTGAGCTGGCTTTTGCGATTTTCCAGATAATTTTTGAAGCTCAGATGCAAACGCTCAATCCGGTCGTCGAGTTTTTGGATGTTTTCGGTTAAAATCTGTTCCAGGTTGGGGATGCCTCGTTTAAGACCGTCAAGCAGGCTGCGGCGTTCCTGAAAATAGCGGCTGCAAGCGCTGACCATACGGCTTTGCAATGTGAGAATCCTTGCTTCCAGTTCGCTTTTGACCGGAACGGCGAATTCAGCGGCGCCGGTCGGTGTGGGCGCGCGCAGGTCGGAAACAAAATCGATCAACATGGTATCGGTTTCGTGTCCGACGGCAGAAATCAGCGGAATTTCGGAATTGTAGACTGCGCGGATGACATTTTCTTCGTTAAAACACCAAAGGTCTTCCAGCGAGCCGCCGCCACGGGCAACAATCAGCAGATCGGGACGGGGAATCGAGCCGTTGGCCGGCAATCGGTTAAAACCGTTTATTGCCGCGGTAATCTGTTCGGCTGCACCTTCGCCTTGAACAAGTGTCGGCCAAATGATGATGCGGGAGGGAAAGCGGTCGGTAACCCGGTGAATAATATCGCGAATGACGGCGCCGGTCGGGCTGGTGACCACACCGATGACCCGCGGCAGAAAAGGGATTGTTTTTTTATGCGCCGGGTCAAACAACCCTTCGGCGGCAAATTTTTGTTTGCGTTCTTCCAACAGTTTGAGCAGCGCGCCGGTGCCGGCAACTTCCATCTGTTCGATCACCAATTGGTAACTGCTTTTGCCGGCAAAAGTGGTGATTCTTCCTGTTGCCGTTACTTCAAGCCCGTCTTCGGGTTTGATGGCAAGCCCTGAGGCCACGCCTTTCCAACAGACGGCGGAAAGGTTGGCGTTTTCGTCTTTGAGCGATAGGTAATAATGTCCGGAATCTGCACGTTTGCAGCCAAAGATTTCGCCTTTGACGCGCACATGGGCAAAAGTATTTTCCATGGTGCGTTTGATGGCAAACGAGATTTCGCTGACGGTAAATTCCGGTATCATTTCCTGCATATTGTTTTCCTTTGACAGCCAACAAGTTTAATCGATTGCGGAAATTACCGCAAGCTTTATCGTCACGGTCGGAAAAAATAATTTTTTTGCTTTATTATTTGAAAGGTTATAGACTGCTGAATATTAAAAATAATTGGGAAAGGAAGGGCTTATGAAAACTCGGACGATGTTTTTAGCTCTGGCTTTGATGCTGTCGGTGGCGGGAAATGCTTTGGCATCGGTAGATTGCAACAAAAATGTGCTTACTTCGACAACAGAACAATATGTTTGTCTGTCTCCCGCGCTGAAGAAGTTGAATAATGAAGTGCGGCGGGCGGAAGATATGCTTTCCGAACAGGCGGCGCATATCAGGAAAAAACTGTCGGAGCTGAAACAGCAGGAACCTGCGGGCGGTGAAGCGGGGATGTTTTCGGCAGCAAAAGAGGAAGCTGCGGCCGAGGTTAAATTTTATGACAGTGTTTTGTCGCGGATGAGAGCCGAAAATCAGCGATTGGAGAAATGCCGGGACGAAAAATGTTTGACAGAGGGCTACCGGGCGTATAAGCAAGCGCTTTCGGAATACAGACGGGCAAGACAATGTCAGGTTTTGCAGATTCCGAACGGATGTGAGATTTATGTGTATAGTGATAAAGACACCACCAACAGAAGCCGGAACTTTTCCATTTCCCAAAAATATTATACCTTTGAAAGTAGTTTGAAAATCAACCGTCCGCATAAATGTGTTTATTTGTTTCTGGCTTCTCAATATGCGAGGGTATGGAATATTCAGGTGACCAAAGACACAGATCTTCGGAAAATTTTTGTCGGCGCCGATGATAATCAGGCGGTGCGCGGTTATCCTGAAAAAACGGAAGTGGTTATCGGTTTGAATACAGATGCGGCTAAAAACGCAGAGCTTTGTTTTAACCGTTATGTTGCATCGGATAAAGCGGCAGAATTTTTTGCCCGCCATAATATTGGGGCCGATCGGATCAATATGGTTTATGACGGCAAAATCGGCGATAACGCGCCGTTGTCCGAATATGCGGTGTCGGATCGTTTTGCCGGTATCGGGCAGGTTGAGGGACTGCGTCCGCGCGAGGAAGGCTGGAACCAGCTGATTGCCGCCGGCAAGGCACGGCGGCTCACAGATGCCGATTTGGAGCAAATGAAGGCAGATGGTGTGGTTAATCTGGATAATGAGAATTTTTATCTTAAAACTTCTGATTATAAATTTATTTATCAATACGGCGTTTCGGGAACAAGAGGATATGTGTTGACAGCTGCGGTTGACAGCCTTCCGGCCGGTACCGAGCATGAAAATGTTTTTCTTGCGCCCGGGGTGGTGCCGCCGGCAGATCTGAAGCTGAGCCAGACTTTTGTCGGCATGGCGAGAAAGCCGGATATGTTTTCCAAAGCTTATATGATGCTGCCGTTGAAAGAAAAACCGCAATTGGCCGATTGCAACCGACCGCAAAATCTGACCGAAAAGGTTATTTGTGCCGATGATGAACTGAGAACTAGAAATCAGGCGGTTAAAGAGGCGGCCGCGGCCGTGAGTGATGCGGACGAAAAGAATATTGCCGACATTTTTACCGCTTATACCGTTTATCGGCTGCGGGGCTGTCAAAGCCGCGATTGTCTGCTGAAAGCTTTTGACTATGCGGATAAATGGTTCAAAGGCCGGCAATATTCCGAAAAATATAAAGAAAAAGAACCGCTTCGCTGCCAGTTAAAAAATATTGACGATGATTGCGAAGTCTATGCTTATAGTTCTGACAGGGGGATGCGCGAGGAAAAAAATCTGTTCATCAGCGAGCAGAACCTTACTTATTCGGCGGATGTTAAAATCAACCGGCCGGGCAAATGTGTGGTTATGTTATTGTCTTCGTACCGTCCTGTTATTTGGAATATTTATACCACACCGCAGACAGATTTGCGGGCGGTTTTGGCCGGCGGGCATTATGAACAGATGATCCGCGGCCCGAAAGCCGGCGTGCAGACCAAAAACCGCAACGGTAACTATATGAATGACAGTGATGATCGTTGTTTGAATTATCATTTTGACAAGGACGAAATTGTCGAGGCGGTCGAAGAGCTGAACATTGGGCTGAAAAACGTGCGGGTTTTGGATCGGCCGGTTGTGGGCGAAGAAAAAGATTGGTCTGTCTACGAATATGATCCGCAGATTGTTGACGGCGAATTTTTGGTTTTGGATATTTTGCCCGAGGATGCCGGGCTGGAACAATTGATCAAAGAAGGAAAAATCAGAAAAGCCAGCCGGAATGATATTGCCAGGATTAAGGCGGCGGGGTATTCCTTTTTGAACGGAACATCGCCGAAAGAATATCAGAATCCGTTTGAATATGGTGCTTTCAGAATGTACGTTTTACTGCGGGAATTTGAAAAGCTGCCGGCAGGTCTGGCCGGCGGAAAAAGTATTGTGCTGATGGTGCCCAAAGATATGAGAGTGCCGGATAACAACAGCGGGCATAATGATTTTTACGGGATCAATTTGTTTGCCGCCGAGCTGTGGGAAGAAAAATAAGTTTGACAGAAAATATAATGGTTGACTTTTTGTCTAATGGGCGTATCATATTCACTATGAACAATTTTTAATTTTATATATTATGTTACCATGCGTATTTCAATTGAGCGAACTCGATGAGTTGGGCTTGATCTTGAAGGAAGAGAACAAGCATGTCTTTGTACATCACTTTGTTCAGTATGTTAAGGGACTTTTGCGGATGAAGGCTGCTATGGATTACACAGTTAATACCGGTTTCTGGCAGAACATTGATCCGAGCGGACCGAGCTGTTCTTTTGCTTCGGTTGTGTTTCCGAATGATTTTCATAAGGATTGGGCACTGCTGAAGTCGATGATCATTTTCAATCCTGATTACGGGATGCGGAATCTGGTCCAGAAGAATATGGCTTTTCTTCAGCGCTGTCAGCATCGGGCAGACAAACTCTCGCAACGTGGATTCTGGAACCTGCTATGCCATCATCGGTATTACCGGATTATCCGGCGGTATTTTAACAATGCCGACATGTCGGTAACCTTTCAAGACCTTTTTTCGGTTGCGATCGCGCATTTCATGAAAAAAGGCTGGGGCAAAGCCTGGGAGTTTAAGCAGATTGTAGAGGAATTGTAATTCTCAAGTACGGCGAACAAGGAGAATGGGTTGACCATTCTCCTTGTTGCGTTTTTAAATTTAGTATGGATTGGAACCGGTGTCAGTTGAGATTGACGATTCCGCGCGAAAAGGCATAGAGGGCCCAAAGCGCAATTACAACCAACAGGCAGGCCAGAGCTGCTTCGCCGATGGTAAAGGCCTTTTGATCCGGAGCCGATTGTTTGCGCGCCCAGATAAAGACCGGAATACCGATCGCCATAAAGACAACGGCCATTAACAAGTAGTTCAGGCCGGCGGCATAAATCAACCACAGAGCGTAAATCGAGCCGATCACCGACGAGATCAGGGCAGTGGAACGCCGGATGTAGGCGTTGGCCGGATATTCGCCGTCTTCGCATATCTTCCACAAATAGGCGCAGCTGGAGAAATAGGCCGGCAGCACCATAACGCTGGTAATGCTGAGCATGGTGTTCCATGCATTGTTGGAAAAGTAGACCAACAAAATGATGGCTTGCATTAAAATACTGGTGACCCACAGCGAAACAGAAGGTGACTGATATTTGTTTTCCCGGGCGAATTCGCGGGGGAAGGTTCCGTTTGCGCCTGCAGCCTGCGGAATTTGCGCCGTAATCATTGTCCACGCCAGCCAGCTGGTCAATACAGAAATCAGCAGGCCGATGTTCATCAGCCAGGCACCCCAAGGACCGACGATTTTTTCCAAAACACCGGCGGTTGACGGGTTGGGAATAGCGGCTAATTCTGCCTGGCTCATATAGCCGAACGGCAGCAGCGAAAGCAGGACATAAATGACGAGACAGCCGACAAATCCGAGGACGGTCGCTCTGCCGACGGTTTGCGGACTTTTGGCGTGTTTTGACATCACGACGGCACCTTCGATACCAATGAAAGCCCATAAAGTAACCAGCATGGTGCTTTTGATCTGAGTGCTGAGGCCGCCGAGAGTACGGGTGTTTTCTCCCCAGAAGTTAAAATCAAAGCGGTCGTGATGGAAAACCAGCAGCGTAATCAGAATGAACAGCAGCAACGGGACGATTTTGGCTACCGTGCCGATCGCATTGATCAGCGTGGCCTGTTTGATACCGCGCAAAACCAGGAAATTGAACCCCCAAATCAGGATAGAGCCGCCGATGATGGATGCCAAATTGTTGCCGCCGGCAAAATAGGGCGGAAAAAAGTAATTGAGGGCATCCATAGTGATGACGGCATAGCCGACGTTGCCGCAGATCTGACACAACCAGTATGACCAGCCGATGGTAAACCCGACATAAGGGCCGAATCCGGCGCGACTGTACATATAAATACCGGCAGTGAGATTCGGTTTGGCTACTGACAAAGTGCGAAAGGTGTTGGCGATGAAGTAAACGCCGAATCCGGTGATGATCCATGACAGCAGTACTGCACCGGCCGAGGCGCCGGCTGCCATATTTTGCGGCAACGAGTAGATGCCGCCGCCGATCATAGAGCTGACAACAATGGCTGCTAAGGCAAAAACGCCGAGACCGCCGGATGAGTTTTGCGGCGTGTCCGGATGGGAAACATGGTTGCTCGCGGCAACATTATCGGCATGAGAGCCGTTATTCAGTGTTTCGCTTCGGGAGAAGTCGTTTTTTCCGGCGGCGCTGGCACGGATTCCTGAGCTGCCGCACGCTGCATCCGGGTAGGAAATATTATTTTTATCAGTCATTTTTACATCCTTTTTTGTAAAATTGATTCTAACGAAAGGAGGCGAAGCAACCGGTTAAAGATTGTTCCGCCTCACGTTCGGGATCAGCTTCTCAAAACAACTGAGATCTGACAAACTCAATTGTCTTCATCAAAGCCGATTAAACCTTGGCCGGATCTGCATGTTCAAAATTCAGGAAGCCAAGGCAAGTCAGACTGTAACCAAACTGCTGGGTGATGTTCAGGTAGTTGTGGTACAGTTGAAATTCGCTGTGTTTCTGAACGCCGCGGATTTCGAGTTCGTGATTCAGCGAACGGTTCAGCCACATTTCACAATGGGTTTTGGCGATGTCATCATCAATGTATGTATCAAAATATTCGACGTATTCGGCAGCCCAGCCGCCGATCAATTCACCTTTGTCGTCTTTACCCCAGCAAACGCCGATACCGGTTGCAATGGCCTTGTGGTCGTCGCGGCTGGCACCGTTTCCGGCCATAATGACTTCCAGAACGGCACCATGTTTGAACTGGTTGACGACTTTGTCGACCGGGACAATATTACCAAATAATTCTTTCGGCAATACAGAGGTATAGGGAATAACATTAAAGTTTTCGATTTTGGCCTGCAACAGGGCTGAGTCATAGCAGAAAGTTTCGAAAGGTTGTGGCGGAATTCCTTCATCAGCCTGTCCGACGCCGCCAGTTTGAAATGCCAGGGTCGGGTAACGAACGCCTTCTGTCATAGTGTTTCTCCTTTATAAAAAATTGTTTTGTGCTTTTACAGGCTATGAGGTAATTAGTGCCCTGTTTTTTTCAAGCAGCAGTTATACTAAAGATGTAAAAGCACAGGAGTGTCCTTTATATTTTGATTTTTGTATTTAAATTGAAAAAGATTTTAATTTCGGACAAGAGGGAAAGATAATGACAAAAAAACAGCATTTGTTAATTGGTAGTCTGATCGGGACGTTTTTTGCCCATGCCGCTGCCGCTTCGGCGATCCCCGCAGCCAGCCTGCCGCGTGGTGCACGTCAGCCGGACAACGTGTCGCAGCCGCGCCGGCATTCTTCGTTCAGCGATTTCGGCAAAGATTATGCGGATTTTAAGGATTATTTGAACAAGGAATATGGCTTTGACTACTCGGTCGATGTTTCTTATATGCCGCAACGCGGTGCGCCGAACGGTCGCAAAACCGCTTATCAGACGATGATTTATCCGAGTTTTACGTGGACGACTTTTGACAACGAGTATGGAACCGGAACTCTGAATTTTGCGTACAATATTGTTCGTTACGGCGGTTCTTCGGCAGCCCGGATCGGCAGTAACATCGGTGTGGTGAGTGACATTAACGACTACAGCACCAAGTCAAACGAGTTTGACGAGCTTTATTACAGTTATCAGCTGGGCGGTTCGTGGAAATGGCTTACCATCGCAGCAGGGCAGTTTCCGCTGTATAACTTTGACGGTACTCAATATGATTCCAACCAGCAGGTGAACTTTATCAATTTTGCTCTGTCACAGAATGCCAGCTCAACGTATTCGACCGCCGGTGTCGGTGCCTATATGCAGGCGACTCCGAATTCGGAATGGACGTTTGCCGCCGGGGCTCAGGATGCAACGAACGTCGATGCCATCAGTGTCAGAGTCAATCATCTTGACGAAAAACATTATACCACCTTTGGTTATGTTTCCTATACCCCGACAATTAAAGGTGTCGGCGAAACTCAGATTTCGGTTTTGCTGTATAATCAGCCGTGGGTAAAGGAACAGCAACAGACCACGAACGGCTGGTCGCTCAACGTTAATCAGAATATCGGCCAAAAGTTGGCGGTATTCGGGCGCATTAACGGTGTTTCGGGGTCGGTGGCCACAATTAACCAGTCCTGGGTACTGGGTATGGTTTACAATAATCCGATCGACCGCAATCCGTTGGATCAAATCGGATTGGCTTTTGCCTACAACAAAATTGACGAGGCAGCCGTGGGCGATAAAATTTATCATAGCAGCGAAAAAGTTGTGGAAGCCTATTGGGCCTGGGGAATATCGAAATGGATGACATTGACGCCGGATATTCAGTTTTATATTGATCCGGCTCTTAACCGAAAATCGGATTATGATACCGTGGTCAGCTTGCGTGCCAGTTTCTTTTTCTGAGACGGAAAAGAGCAATGTGTAAAAAGAAAGCCCCGGCAATGCCGGGGCTTTGAATTTGAATGTCTGCAGTCGGTTTATATTTCCCGTCCGTCCCTGAGGGCAGTGCAGGGGCGGCGGGTTGCCGATGCTGCAAGGTAATGCGGGGTTTGTATCCGAAAGACGGCCATCGCTTGCCGGCTGTTGCTGTCTGTTTTGCGTCCTTTGTAGAAAAACTGCATCATTTTCTGGGCTTCCTGGATCGGGACGACCTGCAGATTGCCTTTTTCAACATCAATCAGGCGGTTGTTTTGCAATTCGAGTAAAATTGCTTTTTGCGCGATATGGCGAAGTTTGATCACGATGCCGCTGCGTTTTTTCAATGCCCATTCTCCATCGCGGTTGAAACTGCGGACTTTGCCATTGCCGATGTAGGTGGTGGCATGAAAATAGCCGCCGCCGCGGGGCGTCATGACGATATCTCCCGGTTCAAGATCAGCGGTATTGATTGTACCCTGTCGGATACAGTCTCCAAAACCTTTCCGGGTCAGATAAGCAATGAAACGATTGCATTCGACGGCATGCGCGCCTTCGGTGTCATACTGCGGCAATACTTTGTTGAAATCGCCGCAACGGTTGGCGTCGATCAAAGCGCGGTTAATAGCGGTGATACAGTAGTTGTTTTTGCCGGACAGGCCACCGTTGGGATAAACGATATTGAAAAAGTTGTTTTTGACGTAAGTTGTTTTTTGTCCGTTTGCCGTCGCCTTTTTGATGGCTTTGAGATGCTTGGAGGTGGCTTTCAGATACTCGTCGACCAGCCAGTCGGCCCGCTGGTTGATTTCATTTTGGATATCGACTTCGATCAGTCTGCCGTAAGCGAGCATTTCTTCCGATCCGACGGAGGTTCTTGCCGGAGTGTGGGTGAGCATGCCGATGTTATCCGGTGTCGGCGTGTTGCGGCTTTCGTCGTTTTGTGCTTCGGCATTAAGCGGGGAGGATGCCACCGTTCCCGCCATCGTCAGTCCGGCGAGAAACTTACGCAGGCGATAGAGATTTTTGCGAACTTTTATTTTTAAAATTTTAGCGGATTTTGTTTTGTCGGACGGCATTTTTTTCTTCATTCTGATCATGATTCTCAATTTTGTACAAATATAGCGGTTTTTAGAAAAAAGTCACCAAAAAAGTGATCACAGTAAAATTTTTTTTGCTTTACATTTGGATATATTTGAAGATAAATAAAGATACATTAAAAACAATACATCAAAGAGATGATATGGCTAATATTTTGTTTAAGATAACCTTTGCCGCGGCGCTGTTGATTGTGAGCGGCTGCCAAAACCGGCAAGAAATCAGGCCCGCAATTGTGCCGGGCGTGGAGGTGAGAATGCCGGAAAGCAAAGTCAGCAAACCGAAACCGCAGCCGGTAAAGCGTCAGTTGAAAGTTATCGGTGCGGTGGAACCGGTTTATTTTTTGCCGATGAAGTCTCCGTTTTTGTCGCGTATTGATACCGGTGCCGAGACTTCTTCGATCGATACCGACAATCATCGTTTGTTTGAACGCGACGGTGAAAAATGGGTGGCTTTTGATTTGGTAAACCGGGAAAGCGGGGAGAGACACCATTTTGAGAAGAAAATCAAGCGTCAGCCCAAAGTTAAGCGCATCAATGGCCACGAAGAGCGGATTGTGGTGGTGATGGACATCAAAATGGGCGATGAAATCATTAAAGAGCAATTTTCGCTGGCGGAACGTGACCGCTTTAGTTATCAGGGGCTGATCGGACGCAACATTCTGACCGGCCGGGCAATTGTTGACACTTCGCTTGCCAACACCCTTCGCTAAGCCGGCATTATCTGTGGTTGAGGACTGCGTATGTTAAAAAAATTGAAATCAGTAAGGACGTTTTTAACGATAGGGTTGTTGTTGTCGCTGCTTTATGCCGGTTTCAGCACCTATTATAAAGTGACGTATTGGGGGTTTAACTTTACGCCCAGCAAGACCACCGATGTATGGACAATTGAGGAACATGTCAGTTTTGTGCCGGACGGCCGGAAAATCACGGTGTCGTTGGCGCGGCCGGGAAAAATTGACGGCTTTAAGATTCTTGATGAAGATATCGTCGCACCTAAATATACAATTGAGAAAAAAAGCGATCGGGTAATTGTTTCGTCAGCGCCTCGGAAAAGACCGCAGGATATTTATTATCGCATTTTGCTTTATGATAATGTTGACAGCCGCGGCAAAACAGAAGCGGCAGCACCGGCGAGACCTCAAAAACCGGTAATGGACGAACAGACGTCGGCGCTGGCTGCCCAGCTGTTGGAGACGGCGGCGGCCCGGGAAGGGGACGAAGTTCAGCAAATTATCGCTTTGTTTAATCAAACACCGCCTGACGAAACGGTACAATCGTTTGTTGCGGCGCCGCGGACGCCGAAAGCAACCGCACAGGCCGTTTTGGATCTGCTGGCTTTGAAAGGCGTGTCGGGGCGGATGGTGCGCGGGATTAAACTTGCCGAAGCCAAGAAGACGCTGGTGCCGGATATTATGCTGGAAGTTTATAACAAGGGGATGTGGAAGGTTTATAATCTGGAAACCGGAAAAAAAGGGTTGCCGGGTGATTTTATTATCTTTCAGCGCGGTAATCAGTCGTTGGTTGATCTGGAAGGGGGAACGGATTCGGTTGCCAAATTCTCGGTTATGAAGTCGATCCGTTCATCGTTCCGGATGGCTGGGCATCGTGCCGAATTATCTCACAGCCGCAGCTGGTTTGACTATTCGATTTATAATCTGCCGCTTAATGAACAAAATGCCCTCAAATGGCTGATGATCTTTCCGCTGGCAATTTTGACGGTGGTTTTGATGCGCAATGTGGTGGGAATTCAGACGATGGGCACTTTTACGCCGATGCTGATTTCAATGTCGCTGGTTAAAACCGGATTTTGGCCGGGATTGATTTGTTTTTCGGTGATTATCGGTATCGGGCTGTTGATCCGGGCGGCGCTGTCACGTCTTAATTTGCTGTTGGTACCGCGTATTTCGGCAGTGGTCATTTTTGTGATTTTGATTATGCAGGCCCTGGCAATCGTCGGTTATCAATGGAAGTGGGAAATTGCTTCTTCGGCGCTGTTTTTCCCGATTATCATTATGGCATGGATTATTGAACGCGCGTCTATTACCTGGGAAGAAGACGGGGCCGTTAACGCGACCAAAGAAATTGTTTACAGCGTGTTGGTGGCGGTGATTACTTATTTTGTAATTGTTAACGAATATATCCGTCATATCATGTTTGCTTTTAATGAGTATAATCTGGTGATTTTGTTTATTGTGATGCTGCTGGGAACTTATACCGGCTATCGCCTGACCGAACTGACCCGGTTTGCGCCGCTTGCCAAAAAGGACACTCGCCATGCTTAACTGGCTCAGGAATTTTGCAACACCCGCCCAGCTGCGTGCTGCCGGGGTGTTGGGAATGAACCGGCGTAACTATGAGATTATTGCCAAAAGCAATCGCCGCCGCCTGTATCCGTTGGTGGACGATAAAGTACAGACAAAAAAACTGGCGGCGACGGTTGGGATTAACACGCCGCATCTGATCGGTGTGATTGAAGTGCAAAATGAAGTTGATCAGTTTTTGTCACTGGTTCGTGATTATAAAGAATTTGTGGTCAAGCCGGCGCACGGAAGCGGTGGCAAAGGGGTGCTGGTGATAAAGAGTTATGATGAGAATCACTTTGTGACTGCCTCGGAAAAGGTTTTGACTTATAACGAAGTGTATCAGCACATTTCTAATATTTTGAGCGGGTTGTATTCGCTCGGCGGCAAATATGATGTGGCGGTGTTGGAAGAGATGGTGCATTTTTCGACTCAGTTTGAGAAATTCAGTTATCAGGGAATTCCGGACGTGAGGGTGATTGTATATAACGGTTTTCCCGCTTTATCGATGATGCGGCTGGCGACCCGGGAATCGGGTGGGCGGGCCAATCTGCATCAGGGGGCCGTCGGGGTTGGTATTGACATCAGAACCGGTCGCGCGGTGGCCGCGGTTTCGCATGACCGGCCGATCCGCTATCATCCCGATACCGGCGCCGATCTGATGGAATTGCAGGTGCCGTTTTGGCGTCAGCATCTTGAGATTGCCGCCAAAGGTTATGAGATGACCGGTCTGGGCTATCTGGGCGCGGATATTGTGCTGGATAAATATCGGGGGCCGATGATGCTGGAGCTGAATGCCCGTCCGGGGCTGGCGATTCAAATTGCCAACGGTCGCGGGTTGCGCGATATCTTGAAGAATATCCGCAATCACTATCCGCACGGTCTCGATTTTGAACAGCGTTTGGATTATGTTTTAAAATAGTTGCTTGCTATTTGATTGTTCGATCCCTATATAAATGACAGATGATAATTTGATGAGAGGTATATTATGGCAAAATTGTTGAAAAATGCCGAAACGGTGCAGTTGAAAAAAGCCGATACCAAAGGGTTGAAGTCGGCACAGACGCCGCAACTGACCAAGAGTCCGACCCGGGCCAAAAAGGAAAAAGCCAAATATCAGGTTAAAGATGCGGAAAACGCATTGTTGCTGCGTTTGAAAAACGGTGATGTCGTTATTGAGATGTTTCCCGACGAGGCACCGAATCATGTAGAGAGAATCAAGGCGTTGGTTCGCGAAGGCTTTTACAACGGTTTAAAGTTTCATCGGGTTATTGACGGCTTTATGGCCCAAACCGGTTGTCCTTTCGGGACCGGTACCGGCGGCAGCGGCAAAAAGCTGAAAGCGGAGTTTAACCGTCGTCCTCATCTTCGCGGTACAGTGTCTATGGCACGGGCGATGGATCCGGATTCGGCAGACAGTCAGTTTTTTATCTGTTTTGCCGAAGCGCCGTGGCTCAACGGACAATATACAGTGTGGGGCGAAGTGACTTCGGGCATGGAATATGTTGATATGATCAAACGGGGTGCCGGTGCAAACGGTGCGGTCGCGATGCCGGATGAAATCGTCTCAATGGCTGTTATTGCAGATTTGTAGAACAACACAAAACGGTGATGTGAAATTTGCGCCCGGTGCTTTTGAATAAGCATCGGGCGTTGTTTTGTCAAAAAGCGAAGAATGCGGACGCGGCTCAGATCCGGGGCAGCGGTTTGTGCCGGCGAACATAGAGGTAAATAAACAATGCATAAAACAGAATCAGGCCGGCAATCAGTCTGATAATGAACTTTCGGGTTTGCTCCGGGCTCCAAGCCTGAGTGATTTTGTTGACGTTAACGGCCGAACCGACAATTTCAAAGTTTTGATATTTGTCGGTGCTGAACAGATTGACGGCGATTTGGTTGTCGGGATTGAGGTAGTTAAATTCGATAATGATGGCATTGTTTTTTCTGATTAATTTGGCAGAAACATCGGAAGATGTTTCGCTGTTGTTAATGCCGTAGTAGAGGATTTTTAACCGCGGCGGCAACGGAATCCGGATCGGGTCGTGGCCGATTGTTGATACGTCACTGCCGGATAATGCGTCTTCGCCGCTGTTTTTTAAGGTAACGGTGGTTTTGTAAATTTGGGCGTAATCTTTGTCGTTGATGTGAATTTTAAAGTCGTCGTTTTCGTCCGAAGTGGATATTTCGGTGGTTTGGGTGGTGTATTTTAGGATCGGACGGCTGATATAAAATTGATAATAACCGATCAGGATGGCCGAAACGGCGATCAGAAAAGCGCCGGTGGGACTGGTCAGAAAATTCCACAAAGCCCGTACCATTTTGGATTGCCGGGTATAAACATGATTCAGGCTCATTATCTTTCTCCTTTTTTGTCTTTTAGATATAAGTTCTCTTCGGACAAAGAAAAGAGCCCGGTTTTATTTTTTGCGGCAAGAGGCAAAAATATCAAGATTTTTCTGATATTCGGCGGTGTTGATTCCGCCCAGGCCGAGCAAAGTATGAAAAATATCATCGTGGGAACGGCGGCCGGCCGTTTTTTGGCGGGCGCAGGAAAGATCGATTTTAAGGGCGTCGGCGTTGGCGGGCGAAAGCCAAATCAACATCGGTACCTGTGTTTGTTCGCGAGGCGCAATGATGTATGGGGCGGCGTGCAGATAGAGCCCTTTTTCGCCCAAAGACTCGCCGTGGTCGGAAACAAACAGCATCAACGTGTTGTAATCGGCGGAAAGTTGGTTGAGAAGGTTGATGGTTTGTGCCAGTACATATGATGTGTAGGCAATCGAATTGTCGTAGGCGTTTATGATCTCGTCTTGCAAACAGTGGCTAAGATCAGCAGTGGTGCAAACCGGCGTATAACGTTTAAAATGATCCGGATAGCGCTGGTAGTAAGCCGGGCCGTGGCTTCCTTGTTGGTGAAGGACAATAACGGTGTTTCCAGCCAGGTTTTTGACAGTGGGGATAAAGTCTTTCAACAGAATTTCGTCTTTGCAGGCGTAATTGCTGCAAAAAGTTTCGGTCTTGATACGATCGCAATTGTTTTTGCAACCGGAATTGTTTTCACGCCATAAAACCCGGTAACCCACTCGTTGAAAAATATCAAGCAGATTTTCGGTATAGGCTTCGCTGCCGGGCTTAAAAGTGCGACGTCCTTTGGCGGAAAAAATACAAGGAAGGGAAACGGCCGTCGAAGTGGCACAAGCCGAAGTGTTGCCGAAATACAGCAGTTGGTTGCGCCAGGGGGCGAGATCCCGGTTGGTGTCACGCGGGTAACCGCCCAGTGAAAAGTTCTGGGCTCGGGCGGTCTCGCCGATAACAATTACCAACAATAACGGTTTGTGATTGTTCCAGTAAGGAAAAAAAACAGCATCGGTACCGATGCGGACCAACGGATGATGTTTTTTATAAATGATTTGGATGGCGGAAATGACGGCGCCGAAATAGTTAACCGGCAGCAGATCGTATTTTAGATGGCGGTGGTTGCGTAAAAACTGAGCTGTATATTTGTAGTTGGGGAAAATAATCGCGCTAATGATGATTATTGAAAAAAATACCCTGATCAGACGATGGTGCAGTTCCTGCCGCCAGGGCAGAAAGCGGATATCAATACGACTGATCAGCAGGGCGGGAAGAAGAGCGCCGGCCAGCAGACAGAGAAAAAGTCTGAAGCTGAGAAGATCCGACACTTCGGCCAAGTCGGTCTGAAATGCGTTCAGCAGCATGATTTTATCGATGGAAACATGATAAGTGTTCATGAAACAGAAACAGATAGCATTGAAGAACAGAACCAGAATTGTTAACGGTTTGGCCGTGTACGGCCATAACAAAAGATCGGCGACGGTAAACAGCAGCAGGAGAATAACAAGAATCACAATAATGAAAGGAAGTCCGAAACCGGTAACAGTTAAAAGCTCTAGCAAGAAGATGTTGTTGAAGCAGAAGAAAGAAAGGAGGGTGAACAGCAGATTGAAGAGGAGAAATGAAACATGTAAGAAATTTTTTTTCATCTGTCCGGGCGTCCTTGAAAGGTAAAAGTGGAAAAAAGCAGTCTGTTAAATGCTTCCTGCCGATGCCGGAAGTGAAGTTCAGTCCATATTAGAAGTTTGCAACCGAAAAGACAAGCAATATTTGCAGGCGTTTGATTATTGAAAAGATGGCGGCAATAAAAAGAAAACGGTCGGCATTAAAAAACTGTTCGAACGGTTGCGGTTGAGAAACCGTTCGAACAGGCGCACTTAGAAAGTGCATAACCAAAAGAGACATCACATAAAAATTGATTCGGGTCATTTTTGTCCGCACAACCGCTGCAGAATTTTGTTCTGCCCGGGCATCTTTTCGTAAACCACTATAACCAATCGGCGTAAACCGGAAAGATTATGAAACGAAACAATAACATCCTGATCCGCTATTAAAACCGTTTGTTGCCTTGTAAAATAAAATTTTGCCGGAAAAAAAGGTTTTAAAAGTTAATGTTTCAGGATATTCTCTTATTTCTGAAAGTTACCATAGTACTTCAATCTGAAAATAATCTGAAAGAAAATATAAAAAATTATTTATCTACATATAATGTTCAGATTTTGCTTGCAAAATCGCTCTGTGCTTTTTACACTCTTGAGGTAGTGGGAGACGCGAATGAAATTGTTGTTGGCAGAAGATGACATTAAGCTGGGCGGGTTGGTCAAAAGCCTGCTTGAGCTTTCGGGTTTTGAAGTCGGATGGGCTCAAGACGGCAAAGAAGCCATGGACTTGATTGAAGAAGCGGCGGCCAGCAGTTATGACGTGATTATTTTAGACTGGATGCTGCCGGAAATCAGTGGAATTGAAATTTGCCGGTTATTGCGCAATCCTCGCAAGTATAATTATCAGGGCGGCATTATTTTTCTGACGGCCCGCGGGGGGATTGACGATTGCGTCACCGGTCTGGAAAGCGGTGCCGACGATTATCTGGTAAAACCTTTTCAAAATAAAGAACTGATTGCCCGGGTCAATGCGTTGGGACGTCGCAAAGGACGTCCGTTTATGGACGATGTGTTTACCAAAGCAGGCGTTGAGATGAATAACAAAAGCGGAACAATTACCGCAGCCGGACGCGAACTGAAACTGAGCCGACGCGAATTTGAACTGTTTCGGCTTTTGTTTGTTAACAGCGGCCGCACAATCTTGCGCGAGACGATCATGGATAAGGTGTGGGCGGACAATCCGGAGATCAGTCCGGCAAGTTTGGATGCTTACATTTATATTTTGCGACGGAAGATCAGGGAAATTTCGGATAAAATTAAAATCAAGCTGGTTAAAGGGGTCGGCTATGTGCTGGAGATTGAAAAGTGACACAAAAAATCCGGCTGCGCCTGGTCTATAAATATACTGCTATTATTGCGGTGATGCTGCTATGTTTTGCCATCGGCGGTTTTCTGATGTGTCGTTATGCAGTGCAGAAAGTGATTACCGATGCTATGTACGATTCCCTGAATACGGAAATTCGCGAGGCCGAAAAGTCCGGGTTGACAGCGGCGTCGCCGTTGCGGGAGACGGCCGTTAAATCCGATATCGGTTCAATGTACAATTATGCTTATTGGTTTGTCGGTGACCGGTTGGTGTTTGCTGAGCATCCGACCGATAAAAAGGTGGATATGACTTCACGGCACAAAATGTTAAAATATGCCGTGGACGGGAAATTGAAACATTTTTCTCTTCATGATGAGCAGGGACGCCGCTGGCAGTTTTATGTCCTGTCGGGAAAAACAGCCAACGGAAGAGTAATTATCTTGATCAATACGACACCGTTTAAGTTGTTGTCGTTGCAGTATATTTATGTTTTGATCGCAACATTGCTCTTTATGCTGCTGATTGCATGGATCGGCGGCAACATTTTGGCAGACCGGATTTTGGCGCCGTTTATTGCGGTGCTGGAAGAACAAAAAAGGTTTGTTGCCGATGCCTCTCACGAATTGCGGACGCCATTGGCCGTGATGTTGTCTTCGCTGGAACTTCTGGAAATGAAACATTTCGAACCTGCGTTGGTGTCGGGGATGAAAGAAGAAGTGTTGGGGATGTCGGATTTGATTCGGGATCTGCTTGAACTGGCGCGTGCCGATAACCGCCAGTTGGATATCTATCCGGAATTTTTTGAACTCAGGTCGCTGATAGACAATATTCTTGACGGGCTGACAGGGCGCAAAAACATCCGGCTGTTTAATCTGACTTCGGGACCGGCAGAACTTAGGGCGGATAAAGAAATGATCCGGCGCTTGCTTTTTATTTTGCTTGATAATGCAATCAAGTACAGTCCTGAGAATACCGAAATAACGGTAACGGCGGTTCGCGAGGAACGGCAGGTGGTGATCAAGGTACAGGATCAGGGAATCGGAATTGACAAAAAAGATCTGAAAAACATTTTTGAACGTTTTTACCGGGCCGACAAAGCACGCAGCCGCAAAATTCCCGGTACAGGGTTGGGGTTGCCGATTGCCCTGGATATTGCACGGCGGCATGGCGGCGGTATTGACGTGGAAAGCGTGCCCGGCAAAGGAACGTTGTTTACAGTTAAAATTTGTGATCAGTAGATTCTTGTTAATTCGTCGTTGATAAAATGGGACGGTGTCGTCTCAGATCCTTGTCAAAGGACGTCGGACGGAGGAGCAACAGTTTAGGGACGCGGTGGCGAAATATCAGAGACGCTGCCGATAATCGGGGTTTGTGTGTTATGAAAAGTGCGGAAGATTTGTTCTTTCGCACTTTTTGCGTTTTTGGGTGCCGATGAGTTGGGGCAAAAGAATAAAAAACCCGCCGCACAAACATTTGACGGCGGGTGAGAGAAGTGACCGGCAACCGTATTATTTGGTTTCCTGCAACAGCCGGTTGAGGACGCGGACGCCGAAACCGGTAGCACCTTTAGGGGTAAGCGGATGACCTTTTTCGTCCTTGTCGACCCCGGCGATGTCCAAATGTGCCCATTTGACGCCCGGTTTGATAAAACGCTGCAGGAAGCAGGCGGCGGTAATACCGCCGGCCAGCCGCGGGCCGGTGTTTTTCATATCGGCGATGTCCGAGTCGATCAGTTTGTCATAATCGGCGGTTACCGGCAGGCGCCATAATTTTTCGCCGGAGAGTTCACCGCATTTTTCCAATTGTGCCGACAGTTTATCGTCGTTGGAAAATAAACCGGCATATTCAAAACCGAATGTCATCATGGTTGAACCGGTGAGAGTAGCAACATCGATGATTTTGGTAACGCCGAATTTTTCCTGAATATACCATAAGCAGTCCCCCAATACCAGACGTCCTTCGGCGTCGGTGTTAACAATTTCGACCGTTTGTCCGGACATGGAAGCGACTACGTCACCGGGACGGCTGGCCGAGCCGGAGGGCATGTTCTCGACCAGGCCGACCACACCGGCAATGTTAACCGGCAGTTTTTGCAAAGCGGCTGCTTTTATGGCGGCAACCACCACCGCGGAACCGGTCATGTCTCCCTTCATATCGCCCATGTTGGCCGCAGGCTTGAGGGATATGCCGCCGGAATCGAAAGTAACGCCTTTGCCGACCAGCCCGAGGTCGAATTTTTTGCGGTCTTTTGCGCCTTTCCACTGCAGAACCGCAACCCGGGGAGAATTGACGGAGCCTTTGGAAACCGAGAGCAACATATCCATGCCGAGATCGTGCAATTTGCCCTCGTCTAGGATCGTGATGTCAATGCCAAGGTATTCGAGACGTTTGATGTCGGCGGCGTAAATTTCGGGCGTCAGGTGGTTGGCGGGCTCGTTGCAGAGATCGCGGGCATAACGTACCGAAGCGGCAACAGCCTGATAAGCCGAGAAACCCTGAGCATCAATCGGCGTTTCGCCGAAGAACTCGATTTTTTCCAATTTCGGATAGCTGTCCTGAGGTTTTTTGGTGAAGTATTTGTCAAAACGATAACCGCCGAGTTCAATGCCGAGCGCCAAGTTGTAAGCGGTTTCGGCTATGGAAAGAGATGCTTTTTTATCAGTGGGGACATAAACGGCAACATTTGCTTCGGCGTTTATTTTCCTGTACAGCTTGCCACCGAGGATTTGCAGCTCAAGTGCAGTCGGCTTGCTGCCGGTGCCGGCAGCAATAATCCGGGTTTTGCCATTGTAAACTTCGACAAAGGAACCGGCTTTGCCTTCAAATTGTTGACTGCGGGTAGCCGATTTGAGGGAAGACAGTTCTTCGGCGCTCAAGAACTTTGCCGAATTGAAATTGCTGCCGGAAGTAAGGATGACTTTGGTGCCGGCAGAAGATTTTGAACCGGCGGGAAATGCGAATTCGGTCATAAGGTTTCTCCTTGAAACAAAATGTGACGGCAGAACGGTATTATGTGCCGCCGTCTAAAGGTTGAATTGAAATTAATATAGTGGCAAAAAGATAAAAAACTCCTAATAATGATTAGACTTTTAAAAAAAATCAGGATATAATGTAACAAAATTGATAAGGAGCGACTGACGTGGCCAATAAGAGACGCCGGGAATTTGTGGAACATCTCAGGTATCGGTTTTTTGTTTTCGAAACGCTGAATACGGCGATGGGAATTTTGAAGCGTTTGCCGGAAGGCGAGGCTAAACATAAGTTACGCGAAGGGCTGCGCCATTATCTTTACAACAACAACTATTCCTGCACCATTACGCCGGAACGGCCGATTGAGCCGGAATACAAACTTTTGATCCGGGATGATTGTAACGGTGATATCTATGCCGTAGACAAAAGTTACCTTTCCTTTCATTACCGTTATGCCCTTAAAAATGCCGGAGTGCAAAGCTATACGCCCGAGGACTATATCAAAGCTTTAAAAAGAAACAAGGCATGGGCTGATATGAACAGCTTTCCGACCTACCATTCGGTTGAAGAGATTATCCGCATCCGGATGGAAGAGATGCAATTGCCGCCGAATTTGGTGCAGGCGATGCGGATTAATGATTTTCGCGATTTTGTTCGTAATAACTGCGCGGAAGAATTCGTGGATTTTCGCGAGAAAAATTCGTTCATTAAAACTTTTATAAGTGCCCGGGAAAGCGAGTTTCGGCATATGTTGGACAGGGGGGGAGTGGACAAGAGATATACCGACGCCTTGGTTAAAAAAATGTATGAAAAGGGGGAAGCCTGGGACGTGGTGGTTTTGGACGAAAACGGCGACCGAATCGAGGGGCCGGAATTTGACCGTCATCATACCATTCCGGTTTATTCTCCAAATGATGTTTCAAGTCTGAGCGAAGTTAATGATTTTAATAAACTGTGTCTGATTGAGAAAAAATTCCATCGTTGGCTGCATCGGTTGGAACGGGCAAAAATCATTGACGACGCTTTGTATTTTGAAAAAATCATGGTGCCCGAACATGCGGCCTGTGTTTTTGACTTTGAAACCTGTATCCTTCATGATTTTGATCATCCGGAGCGAAACATTCCCCCAATGTCTCCGTCGAGCAGTAACTTGATTTATATAAATAAAGTTACCGAGATGTCGATCAGACTCAATGATCAGCTGGCAAAGCAGCCTAAGAAAATGTCGGGCAAAAACAAAAAAGCAACCGGTAAGTATATTAAGGGCGGCAAAGGCGGCCGTAACTAAAATCCAGTAAAGAAGAACGAAGATGAAAAGCATATATGAGGCAAATGAATATAATATTGCCAAAGCAGCGCAAGTGATTAAAGACGGCGGTTTGGTTGCTATGCCGACCGAAACCGTGTATGGTTTGGGTGCAAATGTTTATGATGCGCAGGCAGTGGCACGGATTTTTGAAGTGAAGCGACGTCCGACTTTTGATCCGTTGATTTCTCATATTGCCGATTTTGACGCGTTGCCCGAATATGTGGAAGCCGATCAGCGGGTGTGGGCGTTGGCGCGTCGTTTTTGGCCGGGGCCTTTGACGATGGTATTGAAACGGCGCGGTTCGCATGCCGGGGTCGATCTGGCTTGTTCGGGGCTGCCGACGGCAACTGTCCGTATGCCCGATCATCCGGTAGCAGCGGCCCTGATCCGTCAAAGCGGAGTGCCGATTGTGGCACCGTCGGCGAATTTGTTCAAGTCGGTCAGTCCGACCACGGCACAGCATGTGTATGACGGGTTGGGCGATCAGGTGGATATGATTCTAGACGGCGGTTCATGTCCGGTTGGCGTTGAATCGACAATTTTGGATGTGACCGGAGCGACGGTTGTGATCTTGCGTGCAGGCGGCACCACGCGGGAGGATATTGAAGACTTTTTGGGAGAAAAGGTATTGCTTTCTCACGGTGAACCTGATCGCCCCAGCGCGCCGGGACAGCTTTTACGCCATTATGCACCGGGACATCGGTTGCGGATCAATGCCGAAAAGCCGCAGAAAAATGAATTTTATATCGGTTTTGGCACCAGAGACGGCGATTTGAATCTCAGTCCGAGCGGTGATTTGCGTGAGGCAGCCGCCAATCTGTTTGCTTTTTTGCGGCAGGCGGATGCAACGGCGGGGGAACGGACGTTGGCAATAGCACCGATCCCCGAATACGGAATCGGGTTGGCGATTAATGATCGAATTCGCCGGGCTTCTCACGACTAATCTCAATAAATTCGATATCTTTTTTTTCGGGGTCGTAACGGATGTTTAATTCTCCGTTGCGCAGTTTGAGAGCGCGGGCGCCGAATATTTTGTGCCGCCAGCCTCTGAGCGCAGGATTGTCTTTGTCCTTGAAAGCTGCCAGTTTTTGCAGCTCGGTCTCTCCGGCAATGAGACGGGGAACTACACCTTCACGCTGAGCAACGATTTTTAAGAGCATTTTCAAGAGTTCTGCTAATGCGGGAATACCGTTGATATTGTCATGGCGGGTTTGTTTGGCCAGTTTGGGATCAATCTTCATATGTTCGAGCACATCAAGAATTTCGTCGGCCAGGCGACCGGTTGCAACGTCTTTGCGCATGCCGCGGATGTTCATCAGTTCTTCTTTGTTTTTGGGACAGGCGGTGGCGATCATAATCAGAAAATCGTCTTTGACGATGCTTTGACGGGGAACGTTTTTGTCGCGGGCCCGCATCTCGCGCCAAGCAGCGAGATCCCTCAGAGCCGACAATACTTTAGCATTGTGAGAGCGGTGGCGGATTTTCAGCCAGGCTTCTTCGGGCGGAATGATATAGGTAGTTCCCTGACTGAGAATTTGCATTTCTTCGTCAATCCAACCGGTACGCTCCAGACGTGTCATTTGCTGGATGAGGTGCTGATAGATTTTGATCAGATGAGTAACATCGCCGGCAGCGTATTCGAGCTGGTGGGCGTCGAGCGGACGCAGCTGCCAGTTGGACAGACGGTCGGTTTTATCAAGTTCGATGTCGAGAATCGCTTTGACCAGGCGTTCGTAACTGATGCTTTCGCCGAAGCCGCATACCATCGCGGCCACCTGAGTGTCAAACAAAGGTTGCGGAATAATGCCTGACAGTTCGAAAATAATTTCCACGTCCTGACGGCAGGAGTGGAACACCTTGATAACGTTTGGATTTTTCATCAGGCAGAAAAAACTGCCGAGATCGATTCCTTCGGCCAGCGGGTCGATGATGGCGGCCTCGGTTTCGCTTGCAACCTGAATCAGGCATAAAAGCGGGAAGTATGTTTTTTCGCGGATAAATTCCAGGTCGACGGTGATAAAAGAATGAGCGGACAGGCGGTTGCATAACTGCTCAAGATTTGCGGTATTGTCAATTATTTGCATATCTAATTCCATTATTGATTTTGCGGCTAATTTAGCAGCATATGTTTAAGATTGTTTTAATGGCGGATATGTGAGTTTTTTATTGCTTTTGTTTCTTTTTGCCCTAATATAAGCCGCATGTTAATCAAATTTGGGGTTTTCAAATGAACGAATATCGTAATTTTACCTGCGGGCAGCTGAGAGCATCGGATGCCGGCAAACGGGTTAAACTGGCAGGGTGGATACACCGCAAACGCAATCTCGGCAATTTGTGCTTTGTCGATCTGCGCGATCATTACGGCATTACCCAATGCGTGTTTGACAGCGGGTCGCCGCTGTTTGAGCAGGTTCAAAACATCCGGGCGGAATCGGTGATCGGTATTGACGGCGAAGCGGTGATCCGTGAAAACATTAATAAAAATATTCCGACCGGCGAAATTGAAATTAAGGTTGACGGACTTAAGGTATATTCGCAGGCTGAAGTGCTGCCGTTTCAGGTGGCGGTTGAGGACGATGCGCCGGAAGAAATTCGCCTGAAGTATCGCTTTTTGGATTTGCGTAAAGAGCGTATTCACAAAAATATTTTGCTACGTTCGGCAGTGATTCAACGTTCCCGCGAGCTGATGCGCGAACAGGGGTTTACCGAATATCAGACACCTATTTTGACCGCATCGTCACCGGAAGGCGCTCGCGACTTTTTGGTGCCGTCGCGGCTTAATCCGGGCAAGTTTTATGCCTTGCCGCAGGCGCCGCAGCAGTTTAAGCAGCTGCTGATGGTTTCGGGCTTTGACAAATATTTTCAGATTGCACCATGTTTTCGTGATGAAGATCCCCGTGCCGACCGTTCTCCCGGCGAGTTTTACCAAATGGATATGGAGATGAGCTTTGCTACTCAGGACGATGTTTTTGCGGTGATTGAGCATACGTTGGGAACGATTTTTAACGAATTTGCCAACGGCAAGACAGTGGATCAGGCACCTTATGTTCGGATACCGTTCCGTGAGGCGATGATGAAATACGGTTCCGACAAACCCGATTTGCGCAATCCGCTGGTGTTGCAAAATGCAACGGCTTTCTTCGGTGACAGCGGGTTTGGCGTTTATGATAATTTGGTTAAGGAAGGCAAAACTGTTAAAGCGATGACGGTTGCCGGGATTGCCGATAAGCCGCGTTCTTTCTTTGACAAGCTGGATGCTTATGCCAAAGAAGAAGGTTTCGGCGGAATTGCCTATGTTGCTCTGGCCTCGGCCGGCGCCAAGGGAATTGCCCGTTTCTTTGATGAAGAAAAGATGAATGAACTGAAAGACAAGTTCGGCCTCAAAGACGGCGACGCGGTTCTGTTTATGGCGGGCGCCGGCGTCAGGTTTGACAAGTTCAGCGGCCGGCTGCGCAATAAAGTGGCGGAAGAACTGGGACTGGTGGATGAAAATGCGTTTAAGATGTGTTGGATTGTTGACTTTCCGTTTTATGAAGAAAACGAAGAAACCGGTGCGGTTGAATTTTCGCACAATCCGTTTTCGATGCCGCAAGGCGGGATGGATGCACTGCTTAACAAAAACCCACTGGATATTCTCGCTTATCAATATGACTTTGTCTGCAATGGCGTTGAATTGTTGTCGGGTGCGGTACGAAACCATGAACCGGAGATCATGTACAAGGCGTTTGAGATTGCCGGTTATGACAACAGCGTGGTGGACAATAAGTTCGGCGGCATGATCAGTGCCTTTAAGTTTGGCGCGCCGCCGCACGCCGGTTCGGCTTACGGAATGGACCGTTTGGTAATGCTGCTGTTGGATGAGCCGATCATTCGCGACGTGATTTTGTTTCCGCTTAACGGCAAGGCACAGGACCTGATGATGCAGGCACCGAACTTTGTGACCGAGCAGCAAATGAAGGAACTGCACATTAAGACCGATATCGAAGATAAAAAGTAGTTGAGGACAAGGGGCGGCATCAGCCGCCTTTTGTTTTGAGACAGAAATCGTTTATCGGGAAGGAAAAAAGGTGAAGAGCGTTCGGGCAACAGCTGTACGTATGATGTTGGCTTGGACGGGGAATATTAAGGCGACGGAAGAAGCAAAGCCGGATGACAGAGGAGAGAGAAGGGATATTCTGATTATTTGAGAAAGGGGAGCAAAGTTTTCATCAGTTTTTAGATTGCAGGCGGCTGTAAAAATTTTGTAAAATCGGATTGGCGGTCATTGTGCGGCGTATATCATCGTGGCGGTTCAGCCATGCAAGTGTTTCTGCAGCAAGTCGATTTTTTATCGGCTCTGCAGCTCGCTGTAAATGCGAACTGAGGTGCCACATCATGAATAAACAGAATTGTGTTTTCATTGCCGTAATTTTGTTCTCTTCTTTCAGGAAAGAATAAACCATGTCAACTGCTCGGAGGATATCAAGAAGTCGGTTGTCTGCAGCAGAACTGTTCATTATTGATGTTTGGTTGTCGGTGCGGTAGTAATAAAAAGGCTGGTTAAGCTGGCAAATTTTTGAGGCATAAACAAAAGAGCGGACATGAAAAATAACGTCTTCGAAGATAAGTCCTTCGGGAAACGTTAAGTTATGGCGGCAGATAAAGCGGCGGCGATACATCTTTGACCATACGCTGACCCGGCCGAAAATTTTTTCGGAAATTTGTTCATAGGTAAAGATGCTGTCTGCCGACAATCCGTAATAATTAAGCGGAAGGTTGGATTTGTTTTCATGGCCGTAACGGAAGCCGTAAACGCAAATATCCGCCGCTGATCTGCTGATTCGCCGGTACAGTTCGGCAACAGTTTGGAGCTGAAGCCTGTCGTCACTGTCAACGAACAAAATGTATTTGCCGTTTGCCCGCTTGAGACCGGCGTTGCGTGCTGCCGACAGACCGCGGTTGGGTTGGGTAATGATTGTGATGCGACGGTCTTGAGAGGCATATTGATCTAAAATAGCACTGCATTGATCGGTAGAGCCGTCGTTGATGCAAATGATTTCGATGTTGGTATGTGTTTGGTCGACGATGCTGTCCATGCATTGTCTCAGATAGTTTTCAACGTTGTAAACCGGGACGATGATCGACACATCCGGTTTAATAAGGCGTTTGATCCAAGGAATATGCCGGAAAGAAAATGATATTTTTATACCTAGGAAAACAAGTTTCAGGCTTTTGGGGGTGTAGTATGCGGAAAACAGAGGTTTCATGAAGGTGCTGCATTTAAACGTTCCTTTTTTTACGACACCGCAAAATGCAGAGTTGATTTTAATTTGTTTTGTTATAATAAGATGTTGACAGGATAGTTCTTTTTTCCTAAGTTGTAGATAAATAATCAACGTTTTATTGTATACTTTTTATTATTTGACTCCGGTTAAAAGATCGGACTGTTTGGATTTGTTGTGATAGGCGGGAAGCAGGGCCGATATTTTTAAGAAGACCAAAGCCATGAGTAAGAGACAAGCCACGCAAAAAAAGGCAACTTGTTGGAGAAAGCGAATAAATTTTTTTCAAAGTTTAAAATTATTATTGACATTTGTTTTCAAATGACATAGAACATTTTTTGTTTTAGATAATTGCCCCATCGTCTAACGGCAGGACAGCGCACTCTGACTGCGTTAATCGTGGTTCGAATCCATGTGGGGCAGCCAAACAATAAAAAAACCACCCAACGGGTGGTTTTTTTATTGTTTGATTAATGCATCTCGGATTTTAAACCACCGGGAAGTGGTTTGCCTATAAGCGAAAGGTGACTGCAGAACGCCGGAAAACCGAACGACGTGTGAGAAGTGACGGCGAGGGGAAGAGAAGTCGTATAGGTGAGAGGGGCAGATGAGTTAAGAAGTGAAAAGAGAGATCAGGCGGTGGAAAAGAGGGGGAGTGAGGAAAAAATGTGCGGTATAGAGGAAAAGGAGAAATCAGTACGGAAGAAGTAAAGAGAAGGCAGGTTGGAGAAAGAAGATGTTGGGTGATACTGACAGGAGAGAGAATACGAGAGTGGAGAAGGAAGGTTTGAGCAGAAGGAAGAAGACGGTTAAAGCGGTGAGAGGAAAATCGATCGGAATGGAGGAAAAGGGAGATGGGCGGGCAGCAGTGGTTCTTGACAAAAAATCCGGGTTGAGGTAAAAACATGTTGTATTGTGATTTTTTTGTTTAACTTTTTAAATCGTATTATTTATGGCAGCAAAACTGTTTATTTTCGATGTGGACGGCGTATTGTTGGATTTGTGGGCAACCATGAAAGGTGTATACGAAAAGTTTACCTCGCAAAAGCTGAGCCAAAGTCAATGGGATGCCGTTATTGCTGATTATCTCCGCGATCCGGTTCCTTATCAGCAGTTTGGCGAATATTTTGACAATTCGGATGCTATGGCATCGCTTTCAGCAGTTGACGGCATGCCGGAACTGGTTAGAAAGCTGAAGTTGCTGGATTTTGATCTGATGATCATTACCAGCGTGACCGATCGGGAAGACATTACCCGTAAGCGCGAAAGCAATCTCAGCCGTATTTTCGGCGACGTTTTCGACCGGATTATCTATACCGGTCGCGGAAGTTCCAAGGCCGCCGCGCTGGAAGAAGCGGCGAAAGGTTATCATATCAGTTTTTTCTGCGATGATCATCCGAGAAATGCGGCCGCCGGACGCGGGATTGTCACTTATCCGTTGTGGTTTGCCAATCTGCATCAACGGTCGATCTGGGAAAAAATCGACCGGGAAGGGATTGTTGAAATTCGCTCTGCCGAAGAAATTTTTGAGTTGGTCAAAAAAGTTTGACTTACTCTGCAAAAGTGAGAAGCAGCGGTTTAGGACCGCTGCTTCTTTTTTATATCCTGAAAACTATGCGCTGAGCGCGTGGTTTTCAGGATATAAAAAAGCCGGGCAATGCCGGCTGAAGTTTTGTTTGGGCGCGTTTATTTGCCGTTGTTGCCGCAGTTGCCGGTTCCTTCGCTGCAGTCTTTACCGCACTGGCAGTTATCACCGCACTGGCAATCTTCACATTGGCAATTCGGGTTGTTACATTTTCCCATTTGGTTTCTCCTGTTAAATTTACTGACAGCCTTAATATAATGCGTAAACGGCGGTTCGTCAACAGGTTAAAGCGGGGGCATGTTGCGGGAGCAGCGAGGTCGGGGAAAATCGGTCTTTACATTACGGGGGGTTTGTTATATGGTAAAAACAGACAAAGATTATTATAAAAACATTATATTATGAAAAAAAGAATTTATTATGTAGCAGGTATTACTGTAACCGACACCGATTTGTACTATCCGATCATGAATATGCTGAGGGGCTTTTTTTCTTGCGAATATGCGCATAATTACAGGATGTACGCTCACGGCAACAGTTACAAGATGATTGCCGAGCCGGTTAGTGACAAACTCTTTGCCGGTAATCCCGACGGTCGCCATGTTCATATGTTTATGATTGAAGGCTCGGAGACCTTTATTGAATGTATGAAGAAGTATTTGTTTGAAGGAAAGGCCTGGGAAAGATGGGATGTGACGCCTTATTTTGAATTTGTAAAAGGCGAAGACAACCGGATTGTTCCGGTCGAGTGGTTTAATGACGCGTTTAAACAGTTTCTCGGATTTTAATCGCGGTTTATGCTGGAAAAAAGAGAATAGCTTGAGGCTGTTCTCTTTTTTGTTTGTGGACAGGACGTTTTCCCTGTCTTTACCAGTCTTCCAAGCCGTCAAAGATGTTGCCGATTTCGCGTGCGTCTTCGGTGCCGATGCCGTCGATATAGAAGATTTCGTTACGTTGCGGGTTAATAACGCAAAATTGGCGGCATAAGTTGATAAAGGTCTGGTCGGCAGAGGTTTCCGTCGCAGCAAGTCCGGTTGTGTTTTTGCCGCGGGGAATAAAAGCATATTCTTCGCTGTAGGGTTTGTTTTGCGAAAGATTATTCAAAGCCGGTAAGAAAGATGACGGGTAGGAGATATCGGTGAAATAAACGACAAATTTTTGGTTTTCGTTATAATAGTTGCCGTATAATAACGAATTTTGCAGATAACGGATTGTTTCTTCGGGGAGGGCAACCGTTTCGGCGGCAAAAGGTATTTCTGTTTCGGTATCTGAAAGATCGTTTTGGGGGATGGCAATATCCGCAACGGCGGCATTTTCATTTCCGACCGGCAGAATCGAAGGCCAGGTGATGTACAGGGCAATCGCCACAACGGCGATCAGGATAATTTTGAGACTGTTGGATTTCATGGCAATTCTCCTTATGCGGAACGGAAACATTATCGTACGGAAAGATTAAAGAATAATAAATTTAGATAGGGCGTTTTCGGGAGGTTGAAACATGAACTTTGGTTGACGTCCTTTAGGGTACTTTTATGACAAACGGAAAAAACGTGGTACCGGTGAAAAAAAAGCACTGCCGGGGCAGTGCTTTTTCAGAAAGTATTGAATTAGAACAATACTTTGGCGTTGATACCTACTGTGTAGCTGTAATCAACTACGTCGCTGTAATTTCCGCCCAGATAATAATCGCCGAAAACGCCGACGGCAACATTATCTTTTACAAAATAGTTGGCTTCGGCCTGTGCCCACCAGGTGTTGGTGTTGGTTCCGTCAAGAACAAAGTCGTAACGGATACCGGCGTCAACGGCATATTTGTTACCGCTTTTGTGAACGCCGTTGAACCAGGAGTATTCCATGGTACGGTCAGCCTGATCAATCGGGCTGGTGGCTGTGAACGAAGTGTACGGAGTCCAACCGTCCTGCATAGCATAACCTAACTGGGCGTTGGCTTCGACTTGTTTGTACCATCTGGAATTTGTATTGCGATGGCCGTACCAGCTTTTAGGGTTGAAGGTATAGTAAGAACCGCCAATTTGAGCCAGCCAATTGCCGTTTCGCATATTGTATTTCGCACCGATGGTGTAATCAAAGTTGTGGTCGTTATTGTATTCCTGATTTGTCAGTCCTTTGGTATCAAACTGATTGCCGAGTTCTGCCACAACGGCAAAATTGTCGGTAACGCCATAGGTGATTTCTTCGGCAACACGAAAATCTTCAGCTGCACCACCGTTATGTTTTAATTTAGTGCGGTCATACTGTATTGAAGTGTTGGATAATACCTTTCCAGCACCCGGAAGATACAGCGAGCCGGTAAAATCTTCGGCGTTGGCAGCACCAGCAAACATAACAGTTGCAGTTGCCAAAAGAATAGTTCTGTAGTTCATGTAAAGTCTCCTTGGTTATTAAAACTTTTGTGAATAAATATATCACAAAAAGTACTGTATCAGATAATTTGCAGATTTCAACAAATAAAAGACGATTCGTTGCTTTTATTTGTATATCAGGCAGCTGCCACCTCGGAGAAAATGCGTTTTTGTCGCCGTTTCAGAAAACGTAAAAGTGTCATACGGTCGACTTTGAGCTGTCGGGCAATTTGGGCCTTGGGGACCTTCTTTTCTAACATACGGTTGATGCGTTCTTCAACATCGGTGAGTTTTAGTTTTTTGTTGCCGCGGCCCGACGGGCGGCCGAGTTTCTTGCCCTCGGATTTTATTCGGCTGAGCGCTTCTTTGGTACGTTGGGAAATGAGATTGCGTTCGATTTCAGCCGAAAGGCCGAAGGCAAAAGCGAGCACCTTTGACTGAATGTCACTACCGAGACGGTAATTGTCTTTTATGGTCCAGACCTGAGCTTCGGCACTCAGACAATAGTGCAGAATCGTCATCACCTGCAGCATGTTACGCCCCAGACGCGAAATTTCCGAGGCAATTAAAATATCGTTTTTTGTCAGCTTTTTAAGCAATTTTCCGAGTTTGCGCTGTCGGAAATCGGTAGCGCCGGAAATTGTTTCTTCAAACCAACGGTTGATGGCAATGCCATTTTTCTGGGCAAAGTTCTCGATTTCAAATCGTTGGTTTTCGGTGGTTTGTTTATCGGTGCTGACCCGAATATATCCATATATCATTATAAATCCTTATAAATAGAGCAGTTAAATTTGTTGTTGTTGCACCTTTATTTGTTAAATAATGTCAAAGTGCAGCAAAATAAGGTGTATTTTATTGTTATATCTATGCAAATTATATTTACGGATATGAAGACCTAAATAACAAAAGTTTATATTCTTAGGTATGTGTTGTCGGCAGACTGCTGCCGTTAGCAGGATTTATAAAGAATTTTACTTTCGGTCGAAAATATGCATAATGATATCCGGGAAAGGCGAATGTTGGAAAATATGATGGCGTATGGTTATGTCGGTTTGTTCGTAATTAGTTTTGGTGCAGCTACGATTCTGCCGATGAGTTCTGAGGCAGTTTTTGCCGCAATGATCGGCAGCGGTTTTAATCCGTGGATTTGCGTCGCGGCGGCATCGGTCGGCAACTGGCTGGGAGGCATGACCAACTATTATCTCGGGTATCTGGGAAAGACCGAATGGTTGGAAAAGTATTTGAAAATTAAACGGGGAAGAATTGTTAAAGTACAGCATTTTGTGGCCGGTAAGGGAGCGATGTCGGCTTTTTTTTGCTTTTTGCCGGCGGTGGGAGATTTGCTGGCCTTTGTGTTGGGGATGATGCGGGCGAATTTGCTGACGGTCAATGTTGCGATGTTTTGCGGCAAGTTGTTTCGTTATGTGGTGCTGGCTTACGGAATTTTGCAGGGGATCGCGTGGATTAAAAGCTGGTAGAAAATGCTGCCGCTGTCATATTTTTATTGACAAATGTTTGTCAGCGTTATATAAGGCAGAAAAAATAATGCCGACATAGCTCAGTTGGTAGAGCTACTGATTTGTAATCAGTGGGTCGGGAGTTCGAGTCTCTCTGTCGGCACCATAAAACAAAAAAGCACCGTTACGGTGCTTTTTGTTTTATTACTTGTGGCCGTAGAGATGTTTCTTTTCTTCGCTCAGATGTTTTTCGGCGGCCGCAAGCTCAAGGCTGCCCTTTTTGACCGCTTCTTCATAAAGTTTGATTTTATAGTCTATTTTTTGCAGGTGTTTATTGAAAAGAGCGATTTGTTCTTCGATTTTGATTTTTTGGCTCTTAAACATTTCCAAGCGTTGCAGCAGGGTAGAATTGCCCTCGATAAACCAATCGATGTATTGTTTGATTCCTTTCAGTGGCATGCCCGTGTCTTTGAGGCATTCGATCATTGCCAGCCAACCGAGGTCGTTGTCGGAAAATACACGCAACCCGGAGCTGTTTTTTTTCAGGAACGGCAACAGACCTTCCTTTTCATAATAGCGCAGCGTATGGGCGGTGAGGCCGGTCATTTTTGCTACTTGTCCGATAGAATATCCCATTTGTTCTCTCCTTGAATTAAGGCTAATCATAAATGATGCCGGATGTCAATAAAATGTTTGTTTTAGAGCTAACTCTAATATGACGATATGCAGATTAGACAATTTTTTCGGCTTGCATCATCGCGCAGGATGTGACAAAATTGAACCGATGTGAAAGCGGAGGAACTGAAATTATGACTAAATGCAGCAGATGTCATATCGGTATGGCTGCAGCGAAAACTTTTATAATTGCGGCGTTATTTTTTCTGACGGTGCGGAGTTTGGCGATTGAAATTTTTGCCATTCCGCCCGAAAATAATTATATTGCGCCGGGCGGAAAAGTGATGGCTCCTGAAAGCGAAGCTTTTTCGTTTGCGGTTGCCAGTGACAGCGGTGCGAAAAATGCACCGATTGAGAGAATTGTACGTTTGGCTCAGGATGAAGGAAACCAATTTATTTTGTATTTGGGCGATTTGGTGCGTTATCGCAATATCAGCCATTTTCGCTGGATTATTTCCGAACTTGATGAAAAGCTGGAGTTTCCTTTTTATATGATTCCGGGAAATCACGAAATTGCCAATCATTTCGGACGGCAGGACAAGTCTTTGTACAAAATGCTGTTCGGCCCGCTTTATTACTGGTTTTCTTACGGAGATGTGATGTTTATCGGTTTGGATTCTTCGGAAGAGAAATACAATGAAGCTCAGTTGTCTTGGTTGGAAGATGTGTTGGAAAAAATCCGTCCCCATTACAAGTATTGTATTGTTTATACCCATGTGCCGCCGTTGTCGGAACCCCAATGGAAGAAAAAAATTTATGTTGACGGGTCGACTGAACGCATGGCGGCGCTTTTGCGGCAGCATCGGGTGGATTTGATTTTAGCCGGACATATTCACCAGTACTGGAAAGGAGAAACACAAGGAATTCCGGTGGTGACGCTGATGTCTTCGGGGCAGAAAACGCGCGGGGAAATTGAGAAGTTCGGTTATGTGACCGTGCAGATTTCTAAAGACGGCGTAGACAAGATCATACCGCATTATCTGGAAGACAATTATGAAGATGATAATGAGTATATAGAGCTTTTGTTAAGCAATATTCTGGTTGACGAACGCTCATTGCTGATTTGTCTGCTGATGTTGGGGATCGGGTTGATTTTGGCCGTGGGTGCGTTTGTATGCGGCCGCAGGCGTTAACCGTTGGTAGAGATAACGCTGTCCGGTACGGCGGATAACCCAGAAGTAGCCGAGACTGACGACGGCAGATCCGCCGATCCAAGCAATCGGGCTGGCATAACAAATGCCGACATATCCGAGCCGGGCGGCCAGATAAATGGCGGCAAAAGCCCGCATACCGAGTTCGACAATGCTTGAGAGCATCGGTATGACAGCATTGCCCATTCCCTGCAAAGAGTTGCGGAAAATAAATATCTGGCCGAGAAAGAAATAGAAGAGGATGCTGATGTTGAGGTAGGTTTGTGCGATTTCGATGACGTTGTGGTGTTCGTTGGAAACGAAAATGCCGATGATGTGGGTTCCGAAAAGGTACATGACGACAGCCAGAGAAAGGCTGAGGACAAGAGAGATCATCGAACATTCGAAAACGCCGCGGCGGATGCGGCCGATCATGCCGGCGCCGAAGTTTTGTGCCACATAGGTTGCCATTGCGACGCCGAAAGAGACCATCGGTTGAGTTGCCAGCTGTTCGACCCGCATCGCCGAAGTGAAAGCGGCAATGGTATCGGGGCCGAAAGAGTTGCAAACGCTTTGCGTAATGGCGGCGCTGATAGCAATGATGGAAAACTGGATGGCCATCGGCACGGCGATTTTGAGGTGCTGTTTGCTGAACTGCCAGTTGAGTTTCCAATCTTCGGCTTTGGGGTGAAGAAGCGGAAATTTTTTGCCAATGTAAAATAAACAGCAGATGACCGAAACCGTCATGGCGCAGACAGTACCGAGGGCAGATCCTTTGACACCGAGGTGGAACCAGTAGATGAACAAGATGTTGAAACTGATATTGAGCAAAGTGGTGAAAATCAGAAAGTACAAAGGTGTTTTGCTGTCGCCCAAAGCCCGCATAAAACCTGAAAGCAGGTTAAAAAACACGATCATGATAACACCGTAGGAAATGATGCTGATGAAGTCTTTGGCGTCGCGGATAATCTCTTGCGGTACGTTCATAATTCGGAATAAGTAATCGAGTGAAAACAGCATAATTGCACTGGCGCTCAGTGTAAAAACGGAACTTAGAACGGTGGCGGTGGTGACGGAACGGCGCAAACCCCGGTAATCGCGGGCACCGAACCGTTGAGCGGCAATGACGGTCAAACCGTTGGTGAAACCGATGCTGACCAAAACCAGCATAAAAAACAACGGTGACGAAACGCCGACGGCCGCCAGTGCCTGAATACCGATCAGGCGTCCGACAATGATGATGTCGGAGATGTTGTACATTTGCTGAAAAATATTGCCGATCAGAAGCGGAACGGAAAATTTCACAATTAATTTTAGCGGGTTGCCGGAGGTCATATCCTGCATATTTTTCACCATATGTGCTGATTGTTATAACGATAGGGGGTATAATTGATCTGACAGCTTTGTCAATATGTATTTGTAACATAAATTTAAATAGCCACCAACAAAAAAATTGATTATAATCGTTCAAATGGGGAAAGTGTCTGTTTTTGGGGTGAATATGTGTTTTTTGGGTCAGGATAAATAAAATGGCAGCAATTAATGACGAAGAGTTTTCGGATATTTATATTACACCGCAGAAGGAAGCTTTTGTTTGGAGCAAAAAGACTTCTTACGGTTTGAAACCGGTAACTTTTGACGATTATAAAGAGTTTCTGGCGGCAGTGGAAAAAGGTTATGACGGCGAACCGAGTTATCTGATCATTTATAAAAATTATAATTACCGAGTGGAACGGACGATTTCTTTATACGGTGTTCAGTATTGTGTGCGGAAAATGCCGCGGACAGTGCCGGATTTTAAGGATTTGGGATTTCCGCCGATTTTGGCCAACCATCTGTGTTCGCTGGGAAAGGCGACAGGGTTGCTGTTGGTGTCGGGGGCTACCGGCTCGGGCAAAAGCACAACCATGGCTTCTTTGTTAAAGGAATTTTTGACTCGCGAGGGCGGTTATGCCTTTACGATCGAAAACCCGATTGAAATGCCACTGGACGGTATTTATCAATGTCCGAGCGGAGATTTCGGGTTGTGCAAGCAGACCTCCGCACCCGGCGGCATGTGGGAAGAAGGATTGAAGTCGGCTCTGCGCTCGGCACCGCGTTACATTTTGCTGGGAGAAATCCGGACGCCGGAAGTTGCCTGTCTGGCGTTGCAGGCGGCGATGTCGGGGCACCTGATTTTCTCAACCATTCATGCCAACAGCGTGCCCGATGCCGTGAATGCGTTGGTCAAGTATGCCGGTTCGGGAGGTATCAGCGAAGAGATGGCGTATGAACTGGTTGCCGGCAGTTTGCTCGGATGTATTCATCAAGTGCTGGTGGGGGTGCCGAAAAAGCTACGGGTGAGTTCTTTGTTTACCAACCCAAACGTTTCTCAGGCCGATCAGGTGCGAAATATTATCAAAAGCGGTAAGCTGAATTTTGCGACCGTGATGGAAGCACAGAATATTAAGATGCTGAACGGCAAGCCTTTGTTCTCGGATCCGTATTGACCATGAAAAAAGAAAAAGCCCCGCTCTGAGCACAGGGGCTTTTTTACAGGCAGGAAGGGGATTATCCGTTGTTGCCGAGAAAGGAATTGACGCGGAAACGAAAGTAGGTTGTAAATGATTCCGGGTCGGAAATTCGGTTGGGCAGGTCGTCCAGTTTCTCAAAACCAAACGTTGCGCCGTCACTGATGCGCACCAGGACCACACTCAGCGGAAGATGCAAATTATAAGTTTCGATAAAGTTGTATTCGTCATCGTTTTGGTAATCAATGACGAATAAGCTGTATTGGTCTTTGTAATAACGGTTATATATCTGTTCAATCAGATCAATTGCCTGCGGACAATCGTAGCAAGTGTCGTTGTCGTAAAAGACATAGATGATCGATTTGTTATAATTTTGGTCTTCGGCGGCAAAGTATTGTTCCAGCGGCTGATCAGGGGCGGCTGGGCCTTCATATTGCAACTGCTGGGCCTCTGCCGAAACCGAAGCAAGCAAGAGCAGAGTCAACAAAAAAAATTTCATGACGTTTCCTCCTTGTTAAAGCGGAGAACATACCTTCTGCAGCCATTGTTTTTCCCGGTTGTCCAGGTAGGGGGATATCTTCCGGTATACCATTTGATGGTACTTGTTAATCCAGGTACGTTCTTCTCCGGTTAGAAGATATTTATCAATCAGGCGCTTATCAAGAGGAACTAAAGTTAAAAATTCGAATTTCATCATATCCGAATTTTTTATCGGGGTGACGTACATTAAATTTTCAATCCGGATACCGTAACAGCCCGCTTTGTAATATCCCGGTTCGATTGAAGTGACATTGCCCGCCTGCAAAGGTTGTGGTGAACCGCGCCAGGAAAAATTGTTCGGACTTTCGTGAACGTTTAAGAAATGGCCAACCCCGTGTCCGGTGCCGTGGGAGTAATCCATGTGACAACGCCACATAACGCTGCGGCAGACGGTATCCATTTTTGAGCCGGCGATATCAGCGGGAAAAGTGAGCGAAGCCAGCGCAATATGTGCTTTGAGGACAACTGTGTAATTGCGGATGATTTCTTTGCCCGGGCGTCCGATTGCAATTGTCCGGGTGATGTCGGTAGTGCCGTTAAAATATTGAGCACCGCTGTCAAGTAGAAGGACAGAGTTTTTGGTCAGGAGGCTGTTATGTTCCGGTGTCGGCTGGTAGTGGATGACGGCGGCGTTGGCGCCGCTGCCGGCAATGGTGGCAAAACTGTCGGCGTAGAACAACGGTTGTTGTTGGCGGAAACTTCGAAGTTTCTCGACGATTTGCCATTCGCTTATCGGTTTGCGATTATGATCAAGCCAGCACAGAAAACGGCACACGGCAATGCCGTCATGCAGGTGAGCTTGCTTAAAACCCTTGAGCTCGGTTTTGTTTTTGACCGACTTTAATTGTTGGCAGGGATCGTTCAAGTCGGCCGGGACGATGTGGTGTTTGGCCATGATGTTAAGGATTTGTGCCGGTGTTTTGTTAAATTCCATCAACCAGGCTTCGGAAGCGAAGGCGGCAATTTCCGACTCGATGGCGGAAAACGGCAAAAAACAGAACGGGCAATCGGCGGGGAGTTGCAGATTTTCGCCGAAAAGCCGGTATTGTCCGTCGGCGGTAATCAAGGCCATGGCCCGTAATACCGGACTTTCGGGGAGAGCGTCGGAACGCAGGTTGAGCAGCCATGAAACGCTGTCAGCGGCAGCGCAGAAACAAGCGCTTTTTCCGCGTTGTTTGAGAAAATTGCCAACCGCGGTCAGTTTTTCGGAGAAGGAACTGCCGCTGTATTTGAGAGGGAGGTTAAAAACATGAGCCTTCGATGTCGGCATGGGACGGGCATCGGCAATGAAACGGGCCTCCGGCAGCATCTTTTGAAATCGTTGCCGGTTTTCGGCCGAAAGACACCATGAGTTGTAGAGTATGGTCGTCTTTGAATGTTGGTGATATTTCAACCAGTTGGAAGCGGTTACGAAAATGGAAATGTTTTTTTGGCATATGACTTCAACTTCGTCCGGATCGGTTTGTTGTGCAGCCTGAAGCTCGTATCGGCCGTCGACAAACAAAAAAGCACGGTCGGAGGTGACGATTAAGACACCGTCGGAACCGTTGAAGCCAGTTAAGGCACGGATGACGTTTTCGTCGTTTCGGACGTCTTGTCCGATAAACTGATTGTTGCGGGTGATGATTGCCGCTTCGGCTTGTTTTTGCCGAAGTTGTTCACGGACGTCTGCAAGTGTCATTTGCTTTCTCCCGAAATGTTATTTTCTTTTTTCATTAAGACGGCGTGCCAGTTTTCACGACAGACCTCGGTGACCAGAGTTAAACCACATGCCTGATGGGCGCTGACAACCCAGTCGGTTTGATCGGCGGTAAAACCTGACAAAACGGCATAGCCGCCGTTTTGGAGCGCTGCGGAAAGCCGGGGTGCCATTTCGGTAAGTGGACGGGCAAGGATGTTTGAAAAAATGAGGTCGTAAGGTGCATTTTGCAAAACTTTATCGTTGGCGTATCCGTCACCGGCCGCCGCCGTAATGCGGTGGCTCAGGCCGTTGTCGGCAGCGTTTTGTAAGGTAACGATAACCGCTTCTTCATCAATATCGGCGGCGGTGGCCGCGGTATTTTGCCATAATCTGAGCGCCGAAAGAGCCAAAATGCCCGAACCGCATCCCATATCAAGAAGGTTGGCGGCAACAAAGCCCTGATGATATAAGCGGCTTAAGAGTTCCAGACAGGAACGGGTGGTTTGGTGTTGGCCGGAACCGAACGCCGTCGCCGCGTAGATCCGCAAGACGTTTTTTGAAGTTGCTGGAGGGGTGTCCTCGTGGGTGCCGTAGATGTAAAAGTCTTCGGTTTCAAGAGGCGGAAAACGGATAACGTTTTTGGTCAGCCAGTTGGCGGCCGGGATAAATTCGCTGCGCCAGGCGGGAAGTTTCAGTCCCTGGGCGAGGGCCGCGGCCTGCATTGCCGCTTCATCGACCGGTGACGGCGAATAGCCGACGTATTCGACGTTTCCGTCCTCGGTATAATTGCAGGCGCAAACCTGAAAAAAGTTTTCGGTAAAACTGTCCAACAACGGATTTTCTTCCGGTTGGGGGATGAAAATAATCTGCCAGCTGCAGCCCGATTGTTTCTCCATAAAAATGTCCTATAAATGATAATCTGTTGTTTACTAAATAAACTTTATAGTATA